>CAEZTR010000001.1_pt1 | contig 46778 bp, 53 predicted proteins | sample 7264261 | NCBI WGS metagenome assembly CAEZTR01 (sample SAMEA6813809, study PRJEB35770) | freshwater metagenome | biome: Freshwater; feature: Freshwater reservoir; material: water | place: Czech Republic | collected 2017-08-18 | depth 0.5m m
GCATGGAGGTTCGCGAAATCTCCTCGCAGGGCCGCGACGCAACTGGCGTCAAGGTCATGAACGTCGCCGACGGCGAAACCGTTGCGTCTGTTGCTCCGGTGCTTGGCACTGACGACGACGACTGAACCTCTTTCCCAGACTAGGAACAACACGGCGGCTCTCGCCGTTCCCGTTACTTCTCCCACTGAAAGTTCTTCACCGATCTCGTCGTCCGCTCAGCGGATCGGACCGGTGATTCACAGCAGGGGAGTGCGCCATGTTTCGATATGGCTCAGTTCGGTGTGGCTCAACTCGAAATGGTTCCGTGCGGCGTTGTCGACACGAGGCGGGTCAGATCGTTCCGATGGCGGCGCTCGTCCTCGCCATCGTGATGCTCATGGGGCTCGTTGTGGTTCGGCTTGGGTTCCAGGTTGATGAGCGGGCCCGAGCACAGTCAGCGGCCGATGCCGCCGCGCTTGCGGGTGCGACCGAGGGCGAGGACGTTGCCGGATCCGTCACCGAGGCCAACGGGGCCGTTCTCGAATCCTTCGTGGTCCGGGGCTCTGAGGTCGAGGTTGTGGTCCGATACGGCGACGAACGAGCCACGGCCCGGGCAAAGCGACAATGGTGACCCTGTCGGTCGCGAAGGGTCATGGTGCGTACACTTCGACGATGACCGTCGAGCAGACGCCCGGAGTGACCTTCTCGGCGCCCCCGGCTGCCTCCGCCCCGCCACCCCCGCCAAACCGGGCCCGACGGGCACAGAGCAAGGCAGTGCAGGCCCGTCAGGTGCAACGCGTAGTCACCCGACTCGACCCATGGTCGATGCTGCGGGTTTCGCTGTCGTTCGCCTTCTGTCTCTGGATGATCATCGTGGTTGCTGGCGTGCTCCTGTGGCAAGGGGCGGTCGTCACAGGCAGCATTGGCAAAGTTGAGGACTTTCTGGCCCAGTTGTTGGCCGAAAGTTCCTTCACGATCGACGGAATCAAGGTCTTCGAGGGCGCTGCGGTCGCCGGTTTTGTGCTTTTTGTAGGCGGAGCGCTCTTCGCCGTCGTGACCAGCGTGTTGTTCAATCTCATTGCCGGAGCCTTTGGTGGACTTCGGTTTACGGTGGTCGAACTCGAGACGGCACAGGCGGCCCCCGACCAACGATCCTGAACCGGTTTTCCCGGCTGCAGGGGGGTCCGGTATGGTGACGCCCCGGCCAGTTCGGGGCTATAGCTCAGTTGGTTAGAGCGCACCCCTGATAAGGGTGAGGTCGCTGGTTCGATTCCAGCTAGCCCCACGATGAAAATGTTCCGACGGGCCATGATTGCCATCGGCATGGGGGCGCTTGTCGCCGCCGCCGTTCGGCTCCGCGGATCGGGTGTTGCTCCGCCCCGCTCTGGCGGTTGGCGAGAGCTCTCCGGACCCGGTCTGGACTGACATGGCTCGCATCGGAATCTTGGGCGTTGGCGCAGTCGGCGCGCGTCTCGCGCGCCAACTTGTGTCCACCGATGATGACGACGTCGTGCTTCGTGACGAACGATGTAATCGCGTTGAATTGGTTGCAAACAGTCTTGGTGATCGCGCAAGCATCGACAGAGGGCCCTTGGACGATCCGCTCGATGTCGATGTCGTCGTGTTGGCCGGTCCAGCTCGAACCCAAACACAGGTTGCTGAACAGTTTGTTCGTCGCGGCATTCATGTCGTCAGCACAAGCGATGATCTGACCGATGTTCGGGCGCTTTTGGCGCTTGATCAGCAAGCACGCGAACACAACGTGCATGTAGTGATTGGTGCCGGCTTTGCCCCCGGACTGACGTGTGTGCTCGCTGCGCATGCTGCAAAAAAATTCGAACAGGTCGACGAGGTTCACATCGCGAAGTCGGGAACCGGTGGCCCTGCGTGCGCGCGTCAACATCATCGTGCTCTTGGTCGCGGCGCGATCGACTGGCGTGACGGGTCGTGGGATGCACGACCGGGTGGCTCTGGTCGAGAACTCTGCTGGTTCCCTGATCCCATTGGTCCGCAGGATTGCTACCGAGCCGAACTTCCCGATGCACTCGTGTTGGTTCCTGCATTCCCGGGCGTGCGCCGTGTGACCTCTCGAGTGTCGGCCACCCGCCGCGATCGCCTCACGGCTCGACTCCCGATGTTGTGGCCCACTGATCCCGAAGGCGGGCCAGGCGCCGTGCGCGTCGAAGTTCGCGGCCGCAGCAATGGCCGTGGTTCGGTGCTCATCTATGGGGCAATGGACCGGCCCGCGGTTGCCGCCGGGGCAGTTGCTGCAGTTGCGAGCCGATTCATCGTCAACGGCTCTCTTCGTAGATTCGGAGCGGCGGGCTTGGCCGAATCGGTTGATTCCCGCGCGTTCCTCGCCGAATTGGCTCGCCGGGGTGTCCGAGCTGCGGTATTTGAGGGTGAAGCCGGGGCCTAAGGCCCTTGTGCGATCGGGTCACCAGGAAATCTGGGCTGGATGACTCAGAAAAAAGGGCCGGGGTGACCAGAAAACTGCTCGAGCGCGTTCCTAGGGTGTCGACCCGGCAATCAACCGGTTGCGGGGATGGGCGGCGGAAGGGGAGGTTTCGCCGAACTCTGGGAGCGGGAGCGTGCGCACGCACGAAGGGGGAGTCACATGAACGGGCAATCAATGGATCCCGAAGTTGCAGCGTTGGTCGAGAAAGGGCTTGAGGTCGTCCCCAAAGTGGTGGCCTCAATTGCCGCAAACTTTCCTCGACATGTTGAACGAGCAGAACTGATTCGAGCCGGAGCGCTTGGAGTTGTCGAAGCGGCATGGAGATTCGATTCGACTCGGGGTGTTCCATTCGAACGATTTGTCGCAACGCGCATCCGTGGCGCTGTACTCGATGCCGTGCGTGCCGACGACTGGGCGCCGCGATCATTGCGCGCTGCAGCGCGTCGTATTGAAATGGTTGAGAGCTCGCTTACGGCTCGCTATGGACGTCGCCCGACGATTGAGGAACTCGCGGCCGAAGCGGGGACATCTCCCGAGCAGGTCCGTAAGGTCAAAGCACTTCTCGACACCAGTGTTGTTGGGCGACTTGATCAAGGCCAGAGCGACGAGACTGCGGCGGGATTCCGAACCGAAGAACTCGCTGATCGAGGGCAACGAGACATCGTTGAGTTACTCGAGCACGCTGAACTTCTTGCCTATCTCCGCCAAGCACTCGACGAACTGCCGCAGCGCCAGCGCCGGGTGATCCTCGGCCATTTCGTTGATGGCCAGACAACAGCCGAGTTAGCGGGCGAACTAGGAGTCACTCGTTCAAGAGTGAGCCAACTTCGCACCGATGCCCTGCATGAACTTCGCCGTTCCATTGCCGGACACTACGAACCAGTTCCAATGCGTAAGGACCGACCGATTCAGGCGGGGCCTGCGACATTCCCGCTCTCGACAACTGCGTGATCAGCGACGTCGGTGTCGGTGTCGGTAAAGCCTCCGCTGACAACGATCGTCACAGCGACACCAACGACGATCCCTAACCCGAGTCCGACGGTGAATCGGACAATCGCGGCGTCAAGCGAGTTCGGAATGAAGACCGCGGTAAGTGAGCTGAAATTCAGCGCGACCCACCAGGCCAACGCTGCAACTGCTCCGACCATGGAGACAACTTTCAACCGTCGCGAAGAACCACGAAGCACAACGCACGCGACAGCTAAGACTCCGGCAAGCACCGACGCGAGGAGAGACAGCCGCGGAGGAGTGAAGCCGCTCGGGGTTGCTGTCCATCCACCGATCGCCACGATGATCGCGAGTGCTGCCCCGACAAGCAGCGCCGAGCTGCTTGCGGTCCAGGCCCGGCGGAACCCAAGGGTCACGATTGCTGCGGCAGCGACGATGGTGAGAAGGAGCTCAAGAAGGGGGCCGTGGGAGGGGAGTTTGGTGAGTTGTCCCCGAATCACCATTGGCATGTCATCAACTGTCACTAGGACGGTCCAGTTGGTGTCAGCGGGGACCCCATTCATGGCGTGGAGGCGGTGGTCATGCCATGACACCGATCCATTGTTCGCGATCTTTGACCATTCCGGTTCTGCTGCTGGATCCGCCGATTCGGGAATGGCACCTGATCCCGTCATGTTTTTATTGGTCCACCACGTGGGCGACTTCAGGTTCGCCTGCACCTCGCCGGTGGCGGTGACGCGGAGGTATGGCTCGTTTCGATAGCCCGGAATGAGTGCGGTGTGACCGGGTTCGGTCGTCAGTTGGATGACCTCACCACCGTTGTGAACGGCAACGGTGACAGCGTCGGTCGACGGTGCAATCGAGATGATCGATGATTGCCAATCGGTGGGAGAAAGTGAAAGCGAACTTGCCGCTGTTGCGCTTGCACACACGACCCCAGTCGCGATCGCAACAACAAGAATCATGCGACGCACAACAGTCATGAAGAGACTTAACTCTTTGTCGGATGCTTGCGATATTTGAGAAACAGAACTCCAGCACCGATCACAATGACGGCACAGACACCAAGAAAGACGTAGCGACCGGAAGCGTTGGTTTCACTCCCCGCATCGGTGACAGCGTTTGATTCCGTCGCCATCCGAGCGACTGCAGTGGTTGACGAACCACCTGCAGCGGTGACTGCGGTCGTTGCCGGAGCAGCCGACGTGCTGTTCGCGGGCACCACAATTTTTGGCGCGGGCTGGGTCGCTTCTGACTTTTCGCCACCGGCGGCTTGAATCCATGCGATTTCGGTGTTGTTCGTGCAGGTTTGGATGGTGGGAAGCGTGACGGTCTCACCAGCCGGTTGCGCCAACACGAGACTGAAGTCGAAGTCTGCAGAAGAGTTTGCTGGCATTGAGCCGCCAGTCCACGAGATTTCCGTGGCCGACACGGTGGAGGTCCAAGCCCCCGAATTGGTGCCGGTGACAGCAGTTGCTCCGCTCGGAAGTGCAACTCGAACACCAGTGACGGGATTGCCATTGCAACCGTGTTCAATCGAAACGGTGATTGCCGTGCGGCCGGCTTGTTCGGCTTTTGCGCTGGCGTTCGCGTGAGCAAATGCGGGGCCCGCTAACGCCACAAGCGCGGTGAGCGATGCAGCAGAAGCGATGAGAAAGCGTCGGGGGAGGGCCATGTGCATCCTTGACTGTGGTTAGCGACGGACGGGAACTTCGAATGAGGTGCGTTGTTCAGTGAAGTCGCTGGTTCGAACTGCGATCGTGATTGTCCAGGTGCCAGGAATTGAGAGTTCGTTTCCTTGAATCACAAAGACTCCGGGCTCTGAGGCTGGCACTTGCCGGGTGATTGGCTCAAGTCCGGCCGATGGTTGCGAGAATTCAATGCTCATGCTGTTGGCCACATTGACTGGTTGTCCGGTCCCATCGGTGTATCGGACGGAAACGGTATTTGGTCCGACAATCGCTGGATCAACAGAAAGTTGGACGTTGCCGGTGTCGACCCGTTGGGTGATATCGACTCGGTCGGTCTTCGCGACGACTGCGGTTCGAGCGGGGGGAACGTTGACAACAATCGCGGTCAGCGCGAGTACTGCAACGAGGAGTACCGCTTCGGTTCGGATCGTGCGGAGAAGAGTTGCCCACCGAACCGCTAATTCATTGGTGTTCTCGGTTGGGCTGGTGAGTGAGGGGACGAGCGTGCGTCGGTTCCATGCAGCGATGAGCGCGACGATGAGGGTCAGGCCGATTTTGGCGAGAACGAGCTGACCCCAAGTTGTGGTGAGGATCGAGTTCAGATTCGCGTCGGAGCCGGTGATGGTGAGAGTCAGACCGGCGATGGTGAGAGCAATGACCGACCAAAAGGCCATCAGCGAAAATCGACCGATGATCCCAGCGGTTGAGCGAACCGTTTCGGGCGTGCGCAGCGAAAGCACCATTACCAAACCAACGAGTCCGCCAAGCCAAAGCGCAGCCGCAGTGGCATGGATGGCATTGGCAGCGAGCGAGATGGCTTCGGGCGAGAGTTCAGTCGCGTGGCCCCACACGGCAAACGAGACGGTGACAGCAAGGCCGCCATAGAGGGCGAGTGACTGCGACACCACCTTTTTGGAGATATCGGTTGAGAGGTGGACTGCAGCCAAGCCAATCATCAACAACGCGAGCGACCAACCCAGGTTCTGGTTGAGAACATCACGAAGCACGTTGGAGTCGGTGACAGCCCCGGCGCCCTTACCCGTGAGCAGCGCAGCCTGGCTCATCACGATGCCGATCGCGCTGAACAGAGCAAGGATCGAACCAATGCGAACAAACGGAACAATCCGCCAACGATCCTCAGCGCGATCGTGAATGAAGGCCAAGAAAAACGCGACACCTGCGGCGACGAGCGCGGCGAGGTACATGATGAAGCGAGAAATACCGCCAATGATTTCCCAAAGCCGATCGCCGCTTGAACTCGGTTGCGCGCTTCGGTCAAGCGCCTCGTTTCCCACACCAAAGAGAATCGAGCCGCTTACAGGGTGACCATCGGCAGAAAGAACCCGATACGTCGCGACGTACGTGCCGTCTGACAAGGTCTCACTGATTGGTGCAACAAGTGTCCGACCGCCGACAATTTCGCTGTTTCCGGTACCGACAGTCTTGCCATCGGCATTGAGAACACTGAGCCCGCCCGAAATCGTCGTTACTGCTTCACTGAAGGTGATTCGGATCTCGCTCGGCGAGGTGAGAACGGATTGTCCGTCGGCGGGGGAAGAGCTTTCCAGCGTGGCGTGAGCCGACGCAGCGGTCGTGCCAAGAGCGAGAACTCCAACCAGAATCGCGAGTGCGGCGACGAGTTGTCGGGCAATACGGGACATGTGCTCTCGTTTTCCGCGGGTTGGGCAAGACTGTGGAAGTGTCCAATCGTATTCCCATCCCCGAAGCATCCCGTCGCGGTCATCCCAATGTCTGAGCGCGAGTTAGCGATTGCTGTCGAGGGGCACAACGTGACACTCGCGTATGGCCGGCACCCGGTCCTGCGCGACGCGTCTTTCGCGTTGCCGACCGGTGCGGTTACTTCGTTGGTTGGTCCCAACGGTGCTGGGAAATCCAGTTTGTTGAACGCGATTGTGGGTTTGCTGCCGGTTGAGTCAGGAACGCTGACGGTCGCTGGTGGTTCACCAAACGACATGCGCCGCCGTGTTGCCTATGTGATGCAATCGGCAAAGGTCAATGATCAATTGCCAGTCACAGTTCGCGAAGTTGTCTCGATGGGACGATTCGCAACGCTCGGCGCCTTTGGTCGGATGACAGATGATGATCGTCGCCTTGTTGACGAGGCGATGGATCGCCTTGAGTTAGGTGACCTCTCCCGACGCCATCTTCACGAACTTTCTGGTGGTCAGCGTCAACGTGTGTTTGTTGCTCAGGGTTTGGCACAAGGAGGCGACATTCTTCTCCTCGACGAACCGGTGACGGGTCTTGATGTCGTAAGTCGTCAACACATTCTTGATGTCGTCGACCAAGAGCGTGATGCAGGACGCACCATCGTGATGACGACACATGACCTTTCTGAAGCAGCCGAAACCGACCACGTGGTTTTGTTAGCTGGCCGAGTTGTTGCGAGCGGCACCGCTGACGAAGTCCTCACTGCAGCGAATCTTGCCGAGGCCTATGGCGGGCGCTTGTTGCGTTTGGCCGATGGAATTGTGCTTATTGATGACCCGCACCATCACGCGCATGGACACGACCACACGGTGTGTGAAGACGACGACGAGCGTTAGCGGTTATTGAATGCGGCAATGACCGCGTCGTGTACAACACCGTTTGATGCAACGCCCGAGACATTGGAACCCGGGACGAGTGAAACTTCCTTACCGTCGGTGCCGGTGAATTTTCCGCCGGCCTCATCGAAGATCACAGGCATTGGCGCAATATCCCACAGCGAAACCTGGGGATCGACCATCGCGTCGAGGGCGCCACACGCAACCATGGCGTAGCCGTAGCCGTCGCCCCAAGTTCGCAGTTCAAATCCTGCTCGCTTCACGCCGAGTAAAGAATCTTCTTCCCAAGTACCGAAGCCACTGGTGGAAAGGACACAGCTCGACGGAGTGTCTCGGTTGCTGACGCGCACTGGACGGCCATCGCGGAAACATCCGAGACCGCGACCGGCATACACGGTGGTGTTGAGTGCTGGGAGATTGATGACACCGATGAGTGGTCCGTGTTCGTCGACCACGGCAAGAAGGTTCGAATACAGCGGCACTCCGCGAGTAAATGCTTTGGTGCCATCAATGGGGTCGACAATCCAAGTTCTCGTGCTGGTGCCGATGTAATCGTCGAGCTCTTCACCGAGGACGGAATCCTCGGGATGAAGAGCGGCGAGACGATCTCGAACGATTTGTTCGGCACCGCGATCGGCTTCAGTTACTGGTGTGCCATCACTTTTGGTGGTGATGTCCAAGGCGGGGTTATCGAACCACTGCATGGTGAAGGCGCCAGCGGCGCGCAGGATGTCGACAGCGTTGGCGAGCATGGTTTGGTCAGCGGGCGGACCCGGGGGGAGAAGAGCCACGGGTCAATGCTGACACGACAGCAACGCGAATCGGTGCCGCTTTTGCTACTTCGTCCCTTGGGGCATTGCGCCGAGATCGACTAACTGGTCGAACCATGCACCGGCCACAACTTTTCCAAGCATTCCGGCTGCGAGATCCTCGGGCATGGTGAATTCGACGACATGATCGATGCCATCGATGGTCATCGTGAGTTGGGGGCGCATCATTGTTGGTCGAGGGCCAAGAACAATGTCGCTTGGCCATGAATCAAAGATTGTGGTTCCCTCGAGGTTCTCGTCAGTCTTCTTCGATCGAGATTTCGGGTTCGGACCAAAGGTGAACGAAAGTTTGCCGCCGACGAAGTGAAGCGTTCCGCGTCGACGACCTTTCTCACGACGGTTAGGTGCCCGGGTGACAGGAACCGAGACGGGATCATCCTCGGCCGTTGCTCGGACAAGTCGACCGGGCTCAATCGCGTGTTGTTCCGCGCCGTCGCCGCGAACAACCTGAATGGTGTTCGTGACGACGAGTGCACCGATGACGAGCAACGGAAGAATCAGAACCCACGGTGCACCGGCAGAAAGCACGAAAAGCAGCAGTAGTGCAATGCCCCACCACAGAACCAGATTGATGTTCCGTCGAGCACGAGCCTTGGCGCGCGTCGGATTTGGATCGGGAGTGTGATTGATGCGAGCCATGTCAGGAGGCTCCGAGTTCTCGCAACTGCGCGTACCACTCGCCGGCAATGGTTGGCCCGACAAAGGTTGCGCCGAGATCCCAGGTCGGGAAGAACCGCACGGAATGATTGACGCCATCAATTGACAGATCGAGTTGCGGGCGCATGAAGCTCGGCACAGTGATGACTTCGACGCGATTGATTGGCGCATCGAAGCGCACCTCGTCTTTGAGGCACTCGAAACGAAGTCGTTTGCCGTCGCAAATGAGAAAGCCCCGCTGCGGAGGTTCGCCGCGAACGCGAGCGCCGGGGGACCACACGCCATTTACCGAGACTGGATCATTCGTTGTTGCTGCTCGAAGTTCGCCTTTTGCAAGGGTTTCAGCGTCGGGGCCATCGGGTCGACGAGACAAGCGAATCGTCGAGATGAGAAGAACCGTGAACAACACAGCGGGAATCACAAACAGTGGGTTCCCGAATCCGATTGGTGCAACAAAGAACACAAGGATGAACAACCAGGTGCCAATTACGGACCACACCCGCTGACGTCGAACCAACGCTGGGGCGTCGGGTCGGTTGGGTCCGAATCGCTTTGCGTTCTTCTTCGCAGCAGGCATCGGCGAGACCCTACGAGGTTTGGCTGGTACTTCCGATGCGCAGTGACTCAGGCGCTGGTCGATCAATCGGGGGAGGATCGCCAATGGGCCAGCCGAGATAGAGCAGCCCCACGAACGTGTCGGTTTCGTCGAAGCCGCAGAACTTGCGCAATCGAACTGAGGTCATTGCCGCTCCGGTGGACCAATACGAAGCGAGACCAGCAGCGGTGGCTCCAAGGAGGAGCGTTTGGATGGCAGCCGATACCGCATCGCGATTTTCGGCAGTCATTGTGGCGTCCTCGCCGTCAATCGACGCCACCGCGATCAGCACTGGTGCTCGGAGATATTTCGACCGCGCCTTTTCGATCTTCGCTTCGGGTTGCTGGGCCTCGACAAGATCCTGGGCGAGGGCTTCGCCGAGGTCAGCCCGACCAGTGCCAGTGATTATGCGAAACCGCCAAGGGAATGTGCGCCGGTGATTGGGTGCCGTGGCCGAAATCGCAATCAAGCGGTCGACAAGCTCGTCGGGAATGGCTCGGTCAGGGTCAACCCGAAGCGAGGATCGCCGAAGTGAGGCAATGGCCTCGAAGGAGGAAAGGGGATCTTGGGATCCGGCCGGGTCGGTCATGGTCTGGACAGTACCGCTGACTCTTAACGGACCAGACGGGTGTGGTGGCCAAGGTTCTCCACAGGGTTTTCCACAACTGAGACCCAGTTCGTCCCCAAATCTGTCCACAAGTTTTTCCACAGGGGTTGACCAAACCGGGGAGACCTGGAGTAAGGTAACGAGTCCTCGGGCGGATACCGGGCCTTCCACGATTGCGTCATTGACGTGATCAGACGAGGAACCATGGCCATGACATCCCCCCGCAGTGCGAGTCCGCAAAGGTTGCAGCAGCGATCTTGGCGTTGGACCGCGTTTGCTGCGCTGGCGCTTGCAGGCACCTTTGGGATGGCCATCGGTTCGTCGCTCGACGTCGGGGCAGTCGCAACCGACACCCGGACGCAACGGTCGAATGTTCGATCGGAGCAGGCCAAGGTCGCGGCCAAGGTCAACGCGCTCGAAAGTTCGCAGGAGCAGGTCATGGCAGCGCTCCAGGCCATGGAAGAAAACGTCCGCGGCCAGCAAGCAGTGCTTTCCGAAGCTCGCCGTCAAGCCGAGGTCAGCGCAGCAGAGGCAGCGCAAGCCGAGAGAGATGCAGCGCAGACCACCCGCGATCTCGATGCACTTCGGGCTCGAGTCGCGAAATACGCCGTGAAGGCGTATGTGGAACCTCCGGGTGAGGAACTGATGCGCCGATTCGAGGCGGCATCAGCGCAGGAAGACGCAACTCGGAACGCGTTCTTGAACATGCAATCGCGCAGTGATTCCGACGTCATCGATCAACTTCGGTCAACAAAGGCGCGCCTCGAAGAAGAACTTGCTCGTGCTCAGGCGGCCAAGAGTGCTGCCGAAACCCATGCAGCCGAAGCCGAGGGCGCACTGCAGTCTTTGTCAGTTGCGCAGTCCCAGCAACAGGCATATGCGAGTCAAGTGCGCCAGCGACTTGATGAGACGCTCTCCGACGCCGCTTTCCTTTCACGTATGGACGCGGAACTCGGCCGACAGATTGCTGCCGAAGCCGCTGCGCTTGCCAAGGCAGTCGGCGGTGTTCCGAGTTCGGGATCAGGATCGGGATCGGGTTCGGGTTCTTCGAACACCACCGCTCCACCCTCAAGTGGCTCGGGAACGACAACAACAACGCCACCAAGTGGCAACAATCCGTATCCGACTCCATCGCTCACGACGGTGAATGGAATCACTGTTGCATCGAGCGTCGCCGAACGGGTCCGTGGGTTGATGAACGCTGCCGCCGCAGACGGCATCAACCTGAGTGGGTACGGCTACCGAGATTTCAATGCCCAGATCGCGTTACGTCGTCAGAACTGTGGAACGACTCAGTACGCCATTTGGGAGATGCCCCCCGACGCGTGCTCTCCCCCAACGGCCCGACCTGGGTACTCCTATCACGAGCGCGGTTTAGCCATTGATTTCATGGCCAATGGCCGGTTCATCAATTCTCGGAGCAATCCCGGATTTGTGTGGCTCGCGGCGAATGCGGGTCGGTTTGGGTTCTACAACCTCCCAAGCGAACCGTGGCACTGGGACACGCGGGGAACCTGACCCTCGGCACCTCTTGCGCGGAGCGGTACGCTGAAACTGTGAGTAGCACCGCAGTTCGTCTCTCGATTACCGAATCCGATGTCAGTGAACGCCAAGACACTCGGCCGTCTGATCCTGGTCTTGAAGAGGGCAAAGTCGCGCACATCATTCGTAAGGACGATCAAATGCGTGGCTATGTGCTTGGCGAGGAAATCACTGCACTGTGCGGCGAGAAGTTCATCCCCACCCGCGACCCCTATCAGTACCCCGTCTGCGAGGGCTGTCGGGCCGCACTCACCATGATGAACGGCAGCGACTAACTCGATCGGGCCGATGCTCATCGACAGAACTCCGCTACTAAGGTCCGTTTCGTTGAAGCCGAGGGCAGTTCGGGTGAGGGGGAGTTATGTATCCGGGAGAGTACGGGCGTACAACGCCGAATAAACCCGCAGTGATCATGGGATCTTCGGGAACGGTCGTGACTTACGCCGAACTCGATGAACGTTCGCGGCGACTGGCTCGCTTACTTCACGACCGCGGTCTTGTCGCCGGCGACATGGTGGCGTTGTTTGCCGAGAACCATCCTCGCTACTTCGAAGTCGCTTGGGCTGCGCTGCGTTCCGGGATGTACCTCGTCACCGTGAACCGCTATCTGCAGGCTGAAGAAGCCGCATACCTCATTACCGATTCAGGCGCGAAAGCATTCATCTCGACGACGCAACAGTCGAAGGTTGCGACCGAGATGCTGGAGTTCATCCCGGATTGTCAGGTTCGGTTGATGATGGACGGAACCGTCGATGGTTTCGAGTCCTACGAAGACGCGATTGCCGCAGCGAGCGATGAAGTCTTTGCTGAACAACCTCGTGGCGACTTCATGCTCTATTCCTCAGGCACGACCGGTCGGCCGAAGGGAATTAAACGCGAGCTTCCCGATCGAACGATTGATGATGGCCAGGGCGGAACGATTTCGTTGCTCCTGCAGTTCATGTTGGGGATGAACTCTGAGTCGATCTACTTGTGCCCGGCGCCGCTGTATCACTCGGCGGCAATTATTTGGTCGTGTGGTGTGCACGAAATTGGCGGCACGGTTGTTGTGCTCGAAAAGTTCGATGCCGAAGAGTTCTTGCGCATCGTTGAGCGAGATTCGGTGACACACGCACAGGTTGTGCCCACGATGATGGTGCGAATGTTGGCGCTTCCTGATGAGGTTAAGTCTCGATACGACTTGTCGAGTCTTCAGTTGATGGTGCATGCCGCAGCACCGTGTCCGCCCGAGGCCAAACGACAAATGATCGAATGGCTTGGCCCGATCGTGAGCGAGTACTACGCAGGCACCGAAGGCACCGGAATGACATTCCTTACGTCTGAGGAGTGGCTGGCGCACCCGGGTTCGGTCGGTAAGCCAATTAACGGCATCCCGCATATTTGCGACGATGAAGGCAACGAACTCGAAGCCGGTGGAACTGGTCTCGTCTATTTCGAACAACCCCAAGCAAATTTCGAATATCACGGAGATCCGGAAAAGACGAAGAACAGCCGGCATCCTCACCGCGATAACTGGATGACGCTTGGTGACATTGGATATCTCGACGAGGACGGTTTCCTCTACCTCACCGACCGGCGTGCGTTCACCATCATTTCGGGCGGCGTGAACATTTACCCCGCTGAAATTGAGTCAGCGCTGATCATGCATCCCGACGTTGCCGACATTGCTGTCTTCGGACTTCCCGATCCCGAGTTCGGCGAGTACGTGCACGCGGTTGTGCAACTCGAGCCCGGGATCGCCGCAGACGATGCCACTGTTGAGGTTCTGCGCGCGTACGCCCGTGAACACCTTGCTGGATTCAAGGTTCCGCGCATCTTTGATTTCCGCGACGAGCTGCCCCGATTGCCAACCGGCAAGCTCTACAAGCAACAGATCCGCGACGAGTACCTCGGTCGGTGACAACCTGCCCGTCCTCGGTTCGCTGACGGCCGAATTATGACGGAGGACGCAGTGGACCTGGTTGCAACAATTCGAGGAACGGGTTCGGTCCGAGAGTTCACTGACGAATCAGTGGACGACGAGGTTGTTGCCCGGATTCTGGATCACGCGCGGTTCGCCCCCAATGGCGGTAACCGCCAGGCGTGGAAGGTCGTGGTTTTGCAAGACCCATCCGTGCGAACAGCAATGCGTGAGCTCTACATCGGACCTTGGCGCGACTATTTCTCGCAGTCCGTTGCTGGCGTTACTCCGTGGGCTCCAATTGGAGATCGCGATGCCGAAGACCGAGCGGTGGAAACCGGACGACAACTTGGTGAGTACGACGAGATGGTTCGCAGTTCGGTGGAGACCACTTTTCGTGCGCCGGTGATCTTGGCGATCTTCGGGGATCTCGAACGCCTTGTCGCCACTGATCGCGATCTTGATCGCTACACGATGGTTGGCGGTGCTTCGATCTATCCATTCATGTGGAACATCATGCTCGCCGCCCGTTCCGAAGGACTTGGTGGCGTGATCACAACGATGCACGCGCGAGTTGAACCGGAAGTGCGCGAACTCCTGAACGTCCCCGAGAACCTTGCGCTTGCTGGTGTGATGATGCTTGGGCATCCCGTTCATCAACCAACCAAATTGCGCCGTGAACCGGTGAGCACATTTGCAACGGTGGATCGTTGCGATGGCTCTCCGTTTGGAGTCGATTCGTGACTGAATGGATGTCGATCGTTGTCGTCGTCAACCCTGGCGACGTTGATCTCGTTTCTGGACTTGTGTGGGACTTGGGCGTGAGCGGCATCGAGGAGCAACCACTTCCTGATGGCGCTGTTGAACTCCGCATTGGTTGTGAGAGAACCATTGCGCAACAAGCACTTGAGGTGCTGGCCGGGCGATGGGCACCAACCGCCGAACCCGTTGCTGCCGACGAGGGTCTCGATGCATGGCGTGATCATGCGCAGGTGTGGCGAATCGGTTCGATCGTGATCGTGCCACCGTGGTTAGAGACGCCGAGCGATGTTGCTGAGAGCGACTTGGTCTTGGCGATTGATCCGGGACACGCATTTGGAAGCGCGTCGCACGAAACCACCCGGATGTGTCTCGAAGCAGTCGTCGAACTTGTGACTCCGGGATGCGCCGTGGCGGACATCGGCTGCGGAAGTGGAGTGCTGGCGATTGCTGCAGCGCGTCGTGGCGCAACCACGGTTGTGGCTACAGACATTGCTGCCGACGCGATCGTTGCGACGCTCGACAACGCACTCACGAACAATGTTGCTGATCTTGTTGAGGTGTCGACAGCAACGATTGATGAACTCGAATCAACGAGGTTCGATGTTGTTTTCGCCAACATTGGCGCGGCCACGTTGTCGTCGATGGCCGCTGCATTGGTGCAGGTAACCAAACCCGAGGGTGTTCTGGTGTTGAGCGGACTACTTGGGGAGCAGGTCGAGACAGTCATCGAGTCGTTCGAGCAGACCGGTGCTCTTCGGACCGAGGTTCGTGCTGATGGCGAGTGGCGAACCGTTCTCATGAAACGATCGCGCTGAGAAACGGCGCGATGCGTCACGAAAAGGTTCCCGACTGGCACTAGGTTTCGCTCATGGCTGACACCAAACCAACCGTGACCATTCCCGATACCGCCCCTCCGGCTGACCTCGTCCTTGAGGACATCGAAGTTGGAACCGGCACCGAAGCCGTTGCTGGCGCCAACGTCACCGTGCACTACGTGGGTGTGGCCTGGAGCGACGGCCAGCAGTTCGACGCGTCATGGGACCGCAACGACACCTTTGAATTCCGTCTCGGTGCTGGCCAAGTCATTGCTGGCTGGGACCAAGGCGTTGCCGGCATGAAGGTTGGCGGCCGTCGCAGCATCACTATTCCGTCGCACCTGGGTTACGGCGATCGTGGCGCCGGTGGCGTCATCAAGGGCGGCGAAACCCTCGTGTTCGTCGTCGATCTTCTCAACGTCGGCTGATTGCCGAACTACGAAACCGCTGAACGCCAGCGCGAATAGCGGCTGGGTTTCGGCCAACTGGTGACCTCGGGCAGAAGCGGCTCGAGGGTTCCGGCGCGCAACGAACCCACCCATACGCCGGTTCCGTAGGCGACATCGTCGGCCAGTCGGAGCGCGACGTAGGGGAGTGGCGCGATTTCGGGGCGATTTCGAACCCAGTCGATGACCGACGGCGCCAGCACCCCAGCAACCAATGCCAACTTGATCCGCTTCCACGGCACAAACACGATGGCGAGCGCGGTGAGCGGCCACAACGGGCGAACAAGTCCTTGAGCAATCGTGCGACCAGCGCTGAGATGCCCGCGTCCTGCGAGTTGTGCAGCAATGGGCATCGGTCGGGAGAGTGCATCGAGTTTTCCGCTGAGCATTCCTGCCGTGGCGCCAACAACTGCGCCGGCCGCAAATGGATGGCCAGTCGCAACAAGCCCCCACGTCGCAATGCTCCAGCCGGAAGCTTCGATCGGCGCCAACGCACCTGGGTGTCGCTTTGCGAGTGGGCCGGCAGAGGTGCCGTAATCGAAACGGCGACGAAGCCAGGCCCACGGTGTCGTGCGGTGACGATGGCCGACCGTCACGCTTGGTTCATAGCGAACGGTGTGGCCCGCTTCATCGAGTTTCCAAACAAGATCAACGTCTTCACCAACGGCCATGGCCTCGTCGAAACCGCCCGCCGCGTTGAGGGCATCGATGCGGCAAACAAGCGCAGCGGACGGCACATACGAAATGCGAGTGCGGGCTCGCACCCGACCGCGTTGGGTTCCGCGATCAAGTGAGGCATTCACCCGTTCGTAGCGGGAAAGCAAGGGGTGGTCAGGAGCACCGAGCGGTTCAATCGAGGTGATTCGCGGTGCAACAACCGCAACCGCAGGGTCGCCGAATTGTTCGAGGAGAGGTTCAAGCCAGCCTGGTCGAGGAAGGCAATCGGCGTCGAGAAACGCAACAAGCGATGTGTCGACCTCGGCAAGACCGGTGTTACGTGCTGCAGCTGGGCCACCGTTTGTTGATCGACGAATGCATTCGACCTCTACGCCATGGACTGTTTTCGATGGAACAACAAGCGGTTCAGGACTCTCGTCATCGACGACGATGATGCGAGCGGCGTGGCCGATGCCATCGAGTAAACCCGGTTCAAGTACGCCGCGCACAGGAACAACGACTGTGACATCGGCAGTTGTGAACGGTGTTGTCGCGGGAACCGGTTGCAGAAGGCCGCCGTCGAGGAGGCGACGCACAAGTGATGTTGCTCCCTTACCGGGCGGAACCGGATTGCCATTCAACAAGTCGTCGACAAGGTCGGCGCCCTTATCGCTGATGCGCACAATGCGAAGCGGAGAGCCACCCAGCAGCACCGTGCCGCGCTCTTTGCGTTGCATTGAAGGATCAGCAACAACGAAGAGACCAGCAAGTTCGCTGGTCATCGAGGAAACACTTTGTCGATGGTGAGAGCAAGGTCAGCGATGAGACCAAGAAAGAGTTCGTTGCCGTGTTCGGCCGTCGCAGTCGTCGGATCGCCAAGTACGCCGTTTTCACTGACGGACTTCACGCCGCCGGACTGAAGTTCGTCGAGAAGTTCACCGAGCGGAGCCGTCGCGCCCGCTTCCAACTTGTCAGTGCGCACGCACTCCGGGTCAATGGCCAGGAGAATCGAAGTTTCGCTGCGGCCGGCATGGGCATCGCCGCCGGGAATCGAAGGCGACCACGCAACAACAGTGCGAGCTTCGAGGCGCAGGATGGCGCGCGCGGCCAAAATCGCGTCGCGGTTGCCGCCATGACCATTTACGAAAACAACCCCGGCGAATGCATCGGCGGACCGAGCCAGTTCAACCAGCACAGTGGTGAGAGCGTCGGTACCGATCGACAACGTGCCCTCGAACCCCGCGTGTTCGCCTGAGGCGCCAATACCAACTGCGGGCCCCACAACCAGATCCTCCCGCAGCTCACACACATGTTCAGCGATCGCAGTCGCAATGCGCGTGTCGGTATCGAGCGGGAGATGGGGGCCGTGCTGTTCGAGGCTGCCCACGGGAATCAAAACAATGCGCGGGGTGTCGCGGACATCAGTCCACGTGAGATCGCCAAGGGCATGTGTTGAAGCCATGGCCGACATCGTCGCACCGATGGCAGAGTCTGCCCACTCGTTAGCCAAGGAGTGCTTCCGCCAGCGCATCAGGCACGGCGGAAGGCCCGGTGACGCCAACGCATCGTCCGCCGACGGCACCAGCTAGTTCCACCGCGCTGTCGAGGTCGTCGACGGGAGCGAGGATCACGAGTTCATCAAGCATGGCTGCTGCTTCAACAGGATCATCACCAGCGGTGGCGCGACCGTCGGAGAGCAACAGCGTGATGCGACGCGAGGCCGAGGATCGCGAAAGTTGTGCTGCGGCGGTGCGGAAGGCGAAGGCGAGGTCGGTCGTACCAAAACCTCGTAAGCGGAAGAGCTGGTTCACGACATCTTCGGCGTCTCGCCCTGAACCTTGTGAGGCGATCACGATCGCGTCATCGGAGAACGCAACAACGCTGGTGTCGATCGGCGCTCGCCATAACGATGCGGCTGCGGTAACAGCGGCAGTAGCTAAACGCTCGCCACCCATTGAACCGCTGCGGTCAATCAAGAGACACAGTGCAAGGTCTGGTTTCGACCAATCGCGGGCCGTGAGATCTTCAAGCGATGGTGCATCGCCACGAGCGCGAGCTGCGGCAATGGTTTCGAGGCTGCGATCGATGTCGAGCTCTCCGCCATGATCGGCTCGTCGATGACGCAGTCGACCAATGCCTTTTCGTTTTGGCGCACCAGTGCGAACAATGTCGACGACAACACGGCCAGCAAGAGAGCGCGCGAGTTCGCGCAGCTTTTCATCGGTTGCACCAACGAGTTCCGCGAGCAACGTAAGTGTCTCGTCGGGATCATCTCGAAGCGCATCAGCAAACGCCTCTTCATCAAGGACGCCAACCTCGGGAGAAATCTCTTGGAACGATTCGTGCTGTTCCATTTGTCGGCGTGAGGTCGACTGACGACCAGCTTCGGCCAACGCTTGTTCGGCCTCTTCGCCTTCCAGCACGCGCTCTTCGTCGGGCGCCTGTGGGGGTTTGCTACCCCCGCCACCTTGCTGAGGCGGCGGGTTCAGGCTTTTCCCGGGTCGGTCTCCGTGTCGGGATCATCAGTTTCAAGTGGATTGGCGGCCCAGAGATCGCGCACAATCGCTTCAGGAGTGCGACCGGAACCTTCACGAACGCGAATGCGTCCTGAAAGTGCCGCAAGTGCCGCATCCAGTCCAAGTTCTTCATCGGTGACGTCGAGTTCACGAAGCGACGCGAGTTGTTCAGCGATCAGCGAAAGATCGATCGCGCCGCGAACCGATGATCCAACTCGTAGATCGGAATGGTCGCGGGTGGCACGAACAACGCGAACGGCACGACGCCCGACTGGCCCGCTGCCCGCACCCTTTGCTTCGCGGGCAACGATTTCTGTTTCTTCTGCTTCGGACTGATAGCCCATCGCAACTCGCGAAACACGGTCGTACACCGCCGAAGAAATGCGTGCCGTGCCGATTGCATCGAACGGGTTCATGGCGGCAACAACTCGGAAACCCGGCTCGGCAACAACACGGCCGAGGCGCGGAATGTTCAGTTCTCGTTCGCTCATTGCCGTGATGATCACGTTGAGTGTTTCTTCGGGAACACGATTGATTTCTTCGATGTACAGCAGCGATCCTGTGCGAAGCGCATCGACGAGAGGCCCGTCGAGGAACACATCGGCGCTATATCCGTCGGTAAGGACACGAGCGGGGTCGAAGGTTCCGACCAAACGAGCAGGTGTCAGTTCAGCGTTTCCCTCAACGAAAACAAGTTCGACGCCGGAGGCGTGAGCAAGCGCACGAAGCAGCGAGGACTTGCCAGTACCTGGCGGGCCTTCAAGCAAAACATGGCGTTCCGCAGCGAGCGCAGCGACAACGACATCGATTTCATTGCGACGGCCAACGACATCGGCGCAGATTGCGTCGACTGCAGCGCGATTAAACGAACTCATGCTCGAAACCCGCCATCGACATCGATGAGTGAACCGGTGAGCGCAGCGGGAGCGTCGACGCACAGCCATTCGATGGTTGCTGCGATTTCGTCCGGGTGAATGAGCCGACCAATGCGAGCTTGGTCTGCGAACGCGTCATGGTTTTCCATGCCGTAGATGGCAGCACTGGCGTCGAGCATGCCGGTGGCAGTTGAACCGGGACATACCGCGTTGGCGGTGACGCCGCTGTCGGTGAGTTCGGCCGAAAGAGCCTTGACCAATCCGGCAACGCCGTGTTTGGCCGCGGAGTACGCCGCGAGTTGCGGAAGGCCGTGATGAGCGGCAGCAGATGCAACGGCAACGAAGCGACCATTGCGCGGTGCCGGAGCATCAAGCATCGATGGCAAAGCGGCGCGTGCGATGTTGAACACACCGGTGAGGTTGATGTCGATCATCGAACGCCACGTGTCATCGTCGGTTTGCCACAGTGGCGCGCCTCCAGCGACGGCGCCAGCAGCGGCAACAACAACATCGATCGAACCATGATGCGCGACGACGGTCTCAATCACCTTGGCCAATGCTTGGGGATCGCGAACATCGGCGGCATGGGCGTGGCCCCGTCCTCCACAAGCGGCAGCCGCCTCGTCGAGGTCTTGACCGTGTGCAGGGCGGTACGGGCCGGGGATCTCTCCAAGTCGGCCCGGTGATTCCAGCGGAAGGTCGATGAGAGCAACGGTGAAGCCACGAGCAGCAAGTCGGACTGCACTGGCCGCGCCGATGCCGCGAGCGGCACCGGTAACGACGGCAACGGGATTTTCACGAGCCATAACTGTTCCTCCCCAGAGGGGGAATCCTACGGGTGTGGCTCGGTCGTGGACATTCCCAGCCCTGGTTGGACTGCGCGAGGCTGGTCAGATGGCTGAACCCGTCGTGATCGACCCCACGGATTTCGATGCCGTTGGCGTTCTGACCGAGGCCATCGTGTCGTTGCGGGCTCACGTGCTGATTAGTGAGGTTGATGCTTCTGCCACCGTGAGCGCTCCGGAGGGATGGCACCCGCTCGTGATCAACGCCAAACAGGGCGGAAGCAGCGTTCTGATCGTTCGGTTCAACGAACTTTCGTCGTCTCGCCTTCGCAACGTGGCCGAGGCTCTGAGCAAACGCGGATGGCACCTTGATGAGGACCGTGAAGGGGCAACCCTTCGTCAGCCTCCGGGCACGACCGCGACTGATTCCGCGTTTGAAGTGCTTTCAGCGATTGGCATTGGCGGCGCACCAACTGATTCGCGAACTGTTGTTGCCCGCGACGGCAATGGCAACGAGGTCGACCTTCACCCCTGAGTGGGATCGACGACTTGCAGTTCGGTGTGTTGAGCGAGCAGTGCGAAGTCGCGATCGTTGTGGAGAATTGGAACGCTGCTCCGAATAGCCGTTGCAGCGATAAGGCAGTCAGACATGGTGCGGATGGTGACCCCGTTGCGCCGGCAGACTCGGTACAGCCGTGCTGCGTTCTCGAAATCCTCCTCGTGCGTCGGGAGGAGTTCGGGAATCACGAGCAAACTTTGGAGTTCGAGCAGTTGCTGGTCGTTCTTCGCGCCAGCGAGGAGTTCCATCTGGATCGTTCCCGTGATGCGTAACGATCCTTCCAAGTTGTCCCGTACGAAGAGACATGTTGGAGAGAGCGTTCCCCGGAGAAACTCGACCCACGCCGAGGTGTCAACGATCATTGCCAAGGCTCGAAGTGGCGCATCTCCTCGAGGTCGCCGTCCCAGCCGGTTCCCATCATGGCTTTCGCTTCCTCAATGGTCATGGGAACGATCACTGCTTTGCGCAGTGCGTAGTTGACCGCCTGCCGCTTTGTCGTGAATCCATGCTGAGCCATGACCAGAGCACAGGCTTCTTCGTCGATATCAATGTTTGTCCGGGCCATACACACAGAATACACCATCAATACACCAACCCTCTAGGTGAAAATTGAGGGCCGGGGCGCCGATTGACTTCAGGTCGTTGATTACAGCGTGCCGAGGTCGTGCAGGGGAAGGGGGAAGACGACCTGTTCGTGTTCCGGCCCCGGTGCAATGGTGCGAGAGAACGAGCCATAGCGACGGCGAGCCAGCCACCAGGTGCCGTCGTGACGTTCGAAACGGTCGTGGTACACGCCGTACGCGTTGGTGCGGCGACCATCGCTCACGTTCTGTCGCAGTTCTTGCATGTACATACGTCCGCCGGCCACGCCCGCTTCAACGTCGACCTCGATCACTGTGTTGAGGATGACGAACTCAAAAAATTCGAACGCCTCAAGCTGTTCACCGATGAAGTTGCCGATGGCCTGCGGACCATCGAACACCATTTGGTTGTCGCCGAGGTTGAGCTCGAGCTTGCAGCCCGGTCGCATGATCTCGTGAAGCTCGGCCCAAGCCCTGCGGGTCACGATGTCGGCGTAACGATTCTGCAGCCGACGAATGTCGAGATAATCCAGCGCTTCAGCCAGTCGTTCTTCGTTGGTCTTCATCAGGCCCCCCTTGAATGTGCCGACCGTAGCCGCCCGACGCCCTGAGCGTCTTTGTGTGCAGAGCCGGTTGATCTTCGCGAGGATGCAGCCCTGACGTTTTCAAGGGGGAAGTTATGGGCGAACTCAAGTCGCGCGAGAAGTACAACGAGTTAGTGGCACTGCTTCAGCAGGCCGGCGATGAATGGGTCGTGCCTGGACCGGTCATGAGCGATGACGATGTCGCCGAGGGTTTCCGCAACCTCACCCACATTCTCCAGAGCGCGCTGTATTCGCACCAAGAGTTCGATCCGCAGCGCCCCGTGTTCAACCGCATCGTGTCGCCGACCCGTTCGTTCACCGGCGACAACTCCGACGCTGTCTATTTCGAAACACCAGTTGCTCCGGGCAACGAATACATCGTTCGCGGCAATATCGCTGGCGCGGTTTACACCTCGTTCACGATGGAAGCGGGCGCGTCCGATGGTTCGTATGCCACGCACACCTCGGGTGTTTTGAATGACACCGAGATGGATATCGCTGCCGACGGCAGCTACGAGATTCGTCTCGGTGGCCCGGCTGCTGATCGCAACTGGCTCGAGATTCCTGCCGATGGCGGTCGCATCACGACGCGCCACTACTTCGAATTTCCGTGGTCATCATCGGCTTCGCAGACACTGCATGTGCCGATCAGTATCGAAGCGGTCACCAAAGTTCCTGCGCCTCCGCGTTGGAACGATGAGCGCGTTTCGGCTGCATTGCAACGTGTGATCAATCACGTCCGCACCAAGACCGTTGATTCGGTTGCGCCATCGGAAGACACACCCATTCCGTTCGTGTCGCGAATTCCGAACGAGCTTCCTCAGCCTGTTGTGCCCGGCAACATGGCGTTTGCTGCGTTCGATGCTGCCTACGCGATGGCCCCGTATCTCATCGGTGATGACGAAGCGCTTGTGATTCGCGGCCGTTGGCCTGAGTGCGTGTTCGGCAACATCTGTCTCTGGAATCGTTGGTCGCAGATGTACGACTACGTGAACCGTCAGGTCAGCCGCAATCGCGCCAACACCACGTTGAACGCCGATGGTTCATTCACAATGGTGCTCGCTCATTCCGACCCGGGACACGCGAACTGGATCGACACCGAAGGCCGCAACCTCGGCACGATGTTCTTCCGCTTCTTCCTGCCCGAGGGTGAGATTGAAAAGCCCACCTGTGAAGTCGTGAAGTTCGCTGACCTCACGCCTGATCTGGTCTGAGCAATGACCGACGGCGCTCTGCGTACGACGCGTAGTGGCGCCGTCGTCACGGTCACCATCAACATTCCGCCGCACAACATTGTCGGAGCGGAGTTAGTTGGCGGTTTGTTTGGGTTGCTTCCCGAACTCGAAGCCGATGAATCGGTGGCAGTCGTTGTGTTTCGCAGCGCGGATCCCGACTTCTTCCTCATGCACGGCGATGTTGAAGCGATTCTGGCGTCAACACCCTTGAATGAGCCGGTGACAGAACCGAACATTGCGGCCGCATTGTTTGAACGACTTCACAACGCACCATTTCTCACGATCGGATTCCTCAATGGTTACGCCCGTGGCGGCGGCTGTGAATTCCTCTCTGCGCTCGATCTGCGCGTTGGAACCGTTCGCGCAATCATCGGACAGCCCGAAGTCCCAATGGGAATCCTTCCTGGCGCCGGCGGCACGGTTCGCCTAGCCCGCCAACTCGGACAAGCCAAAGCGCTTGAGGTGATTCTGAGTGGACGTGACATCGGCGTTGAAGAACTTCTCTCGATCGGCTGGTTGCAATCGGTTGTCCTTTCCGAAGACCTCGACATCGCGCTTGATGTGTATGTCGATCGCTTTGCCCATCTTGATCGCCGATCAGTTCTTGCGGTGAAGCGTGTTGTGAACGCAGCGCTTGAGAATGATCCTGCTGCGCTCACCATTGAGAGCGAAGAACTCAACGCGGCAATGGTGGATGGAAGACACATCGAACCAATGCGTCGGTTCTTGGCAGCTGGTGGTCAGACTCGCTTCAAAGAAGCGGGTTCGATAGATCCGCTTCTCGACGCAATGCGCGGCCGCGACTGAAGTTTCGAAACCTTGGTCAAACTTTTTGCATCGGTTGATGCGGTTCGGCCGGCAACGCAACTTTGATGGTGTCGCCAACGCGAACCGTTCCACCGCGAACCACAACCGACATCACGCCGTTGCGAAACAGTTGGGGGCCAACTTCAGGCTTGAACGACACCGCGGCGCGCAAGCCCTCTTGAAACTTGTCGATCTGCGAACAGGGGTCACGAAAGCCAGTGAGCGCAACGATGACGTCCTCGCCAAGCCGCAATGTGGTGCCTACAGGTAGTCGACCAAGTTCAATACCTTTGGTGGTGAGGTTCTCGCCGAAACCACCGAACGGAACCTCGAATCCCTCAGTACGCAGGCCCTCATGGATCTCACTGGCCACGAGGTGGACTTGGCGCAGGTTGGGGCGAGAAGCGTCCTTCTTCTGGCGACTGAGGTGCTGGGTGGTTGGGCCGGAATGGGCATCGCCCTCAATGCCGACCCCAGCAAGGAAGACGGCCTCGTCGATTGATGGCTTGGAGAAGTTGTGCCCGCCATCGCTATGCAGACTGGTGACTGTTCCTTCGAGCGCGTGAGTCATTGAGACAGTTTGCCCGAGAGCACGTCAAACAAGGTCGCTGAATTTCACAACCTGCGTTTCCAACTGCGTAAGCGGTTCAGTCGGTATGAGGAACCGCCAGAACATTGTTCCGTGTTCGAGCCCGCGTGTGTCGAGCCAGTTGGGCAAGCCGGGATCGGAGTGGGCGAGGATCATTCGCCACGAACCGTCGGCCTCAACCTCGGTCTGCACTCGATTAAGTGAGACCAAGCGCCGGTCGTAGTTGAGCGTTTGCATGTGGTTGTTGAACAACACGATGTTGGCAAACGTGCACCGCGGCCAACGTCCACGAATCTCCAACGCTTCGTCGGGCGCCAATTTCCAACGCGCTGATCGATAGATGTTGTCGGTCGCCGCGTAACCAATACCGAGATTGCCGTCGTGATCGGCAGGGTTGGTGAACACATTCGGTTCGGCCGACAACCACGGAATCGCACCTGGTGGCATCGGAGTGTGACCCCAATCGACGGTGACCGACCGCAAGAACGTGAGTGCTCGGCGAATGTTCGCGGCAACCGCTGCGTCGTCTGGAACCGGAGGGGGACCGGGATCTTCCAACGGTTCAATCGTGAGCGGAATGTGCAGGCTCGGGTCGAGCGCCGCACACCGCTGCCATTCGAAATAGTGGCGAGTCGTGATCGACCCGGCCTCGGGATCAAGGCGCAACCAGTTCGGGCCGCTTCCTGTTGGAGCAGCGATCAGTTCGTAGTTGCCCGCAGCATCAACCTCGAACTCGCTGTCGTTCAGCGTGTGGCCGAGCTTTTGTGACATCGCTCCACCGGCCGTGCCGATTTCAACAGTGAACGATGTGTAACACGCGTTCTCGATGTTGCCGCGAATTCGGTACGACTTCGTGGGGTCGATAACGGTTCCGTAGTAAACGGTGTCGGGGTTATCGCCGAGCAGCTTTTTGTTGGGCATAAACCAACGATTCCAACGGGGGCGCAACGGATCAGCCTCGAGCCAGAACTGCAACGAATGGTGCAGAGAATGCATCGCGAATTCGCGATACGACGCGCGATCAAGGTCGGACACAAAGTTCCATCGGGCATCGTCTGCATCAGCGTTAATGGCCGCAATGAGTTCGGCCAGTTCGGCCATAGCGATTGTTGATTCCACTGTTCCCCCTCGGAATGCTGTATCGATCCTATGGGTCGCCCGCAGTGAATGTCGGGCCTGTGATTGGATAGCGACCGTCATTCACTCTTGGAGACGTCGTGTCACTCTCGCTTGCCCCCGAACTCGTAGAACCTTTTGTTGCTGGGCTTCTTGGCGTCTGCGATGTCGAAGGTGGGCCCACCGAGGAACAACTCGTCGTTTTGCAAGCCATCGCGACCCAGGTATGGCGGCGTCCCGATCTTGATCTGCGCGCGCAAACGCCGCTTGATCCTGCGCAACTCGCTGCCGCGATTCAGTCACCAACCGATCGCCGGCATTTCCAAGAAATGATCGTGACTCTTGAAGCCTGTCGTCATCCGCTCACCGACGCACAACTCGAACGCGCCGAGGCGTATGAAGCAGCAATCGGAATTGTTGGTCCCGACGCCGCGCTTTTCCGCACGATGGTCGACGAAGGAACCGAACGAGCAAAGGCGGACTTCGCTCGATTCCTCGACGGCAGTGTTAAAGCCCGAGTTGAACCTTCTTTGCGCGACGTCGCAGTTCCCGATAGCTCTGCTGAACCCGAACTCGTCGCCCGTATCGAAACAATGCGTTCCTATGCCCCCGGCACCCTCGGCCACGCGTATGTCGAGTTCTATGACATCGCCGGCCTGCCCTTCCCCGGTGTCGAGGCCACGCCAATGAACCACTTCTACGTGGGCCACGACATGACCCACGTGATTTCTGGCATCGGCACAACGGCCGAAGCCGAAGTCGCGCTCAGCGCCTTTCTCATGGCGATGGCCGACGACTCGGTGAATCGTTCAGCGCTGCTCGCTTCGCTCATCGTGCATGAAGCGGGCTTTGGCGACTCGAACAAGGTGAAAGCCGAGCAGGGCATCCTCGCCCGACCGGGTGCTGCTGAACTCCTGGCCGCCGAGATCGCCCGGGGCGGCGAATGCATCGCCGATTTCTCTCGCGTCGACCACTTCGCCATGGCGGAAAGGCCGCTGGCAGAGATCCGTGCCGAGTTCGGGGTCCTCACCCCAGCCAACATTGACGATGGTCACCACCTGTTCTGGTGACCAACCCGCCGAATGGGGCCTGATACGGGCCTCCCGGTAGAGTTCCCCTTCGTTCTGGGAGGGTTGAGATGGCCAACAAGTGGTTTGAAACCGTTGCCGTGGCACAGCGCCGGGCCGAGAAGCGTCTGCCGAAGTCGGTCTATGGGGCCATCATCGGTGGCGCCGAGAAGGGACTGTCGCTCAACGGCAACCTGACCTCGTTCGATCAACTCGGACTCGCTCCCCATGTGGCTGGCCTTCAGGCCGAGCGTTCAATGAACACCTCGGTGTTCGGCCTCGATATTTCGATGCCCGTCATCATTTCTCCCACCGGCGTTCAGGCCGTCCACCCCGAAGGCGAAGTTGCCGTTGCTCGCGCTGCGACAAACCGGGGCATTCCGATGGGCCTCAGTTCGTTCGGCAGCCGCTCGATGGAAGATGTTGCTGCGGTGAATTCGCAACTGCTTTTCCAGATGTATTGGAGCGGTGGCCGCGACGTCATGGTGCAGCGCCTCGAGCGCGCCAAGGCCGCTGGCGCGAAGGGCATCATCCTCACGCTCGACTGGACCTTCTCCAACGGTCGCGACTGGGGTAGCCCCTGGATCCCAGAGAAGCTCGATCTCAAAACGATGATCAAGCTTTCTCCGCAGGCGCTTTCAAAGCCGAAGTGGCTGTTCGCGTATCTCAAGACCGGCAAGCTTCCCGACCTCAGCGCGCCGAACATGGCCCATCCCGGTCAGAAGCCTCCGGCGTTCTTTGGTGCGTACTACGAGTGGATGACCATGCCGCCTCCCAGTTGGGAAGACATCGCGTGGTTGCGTTCGCAGTGGGACGGACCGTTTGTCGTCAAGGGCGTGTGTCGTGTCGACGACGCCAAGCGCGTACGCGATCTCGGCGCTACTGGTCTTTCGGTTTCAAACCACGGTGGCAACAACCTCGACGGAACGCCATCGCCGATTCGTGCGCTCCCGGCAATTGCCGCTGCCGTTGGTAGTGAGATCGACGTTGTGCTCGACGGCGGAATCCGTCGCGGTAGCGATGTTGTGAAGGCTGTTGCGCTCGGTGCGAAGGCCGTCATGATCGGCCGTGCGTATCTGTGGGGCCTTGCTGCCAATGGCCAGGCTGGTGTCGAAAACGTTCTCGACATCCTGCACGGCGGCATCGATTCATGCCTTCTTGGCCTTGGCAAGTCGCACATCAGCGAACTCACGCCCGACGACGTCATCGCCCCGCGCGATTTCTTCGTCACTCTGGGCGACAAGTAACGGCTGAAGAATCTGTTTCGTTGCGCTAGTTCTCTAGTTGGTCGCGCAAGGATTCCAAGTACGGCAGCGCGGCCTGATCTTTTGGTCGGTTCGCTGCGCGTTTCGATGCAACGACGTCGCCGAGTGCTGCAACCCAAACACTGACGTCAGTCCCGATTGAGAGTTCGATAGCCCCACTTTTCCAACCCTCGTAACCCTCAAGGGGGCCCGATGGTTGAAACGCGATATCGATATCTCCGCAGTCGCTCACGAGATTCAGCATGAACGTTGAGTTGCGAAGGAACTGCTCATCGATCTTTACCGCGAGCGATTCGTCTTCTGTGCGAATGCGAACATTCAGGCGCTGAAGTGCACGTGCCAGCGCGGCGAGGTTGTTGTCGCTCCGATCTGGAACAAGATCGATGTCTTGTGTCGAAAGAGTCGACCCGTGCATCACGGTCGCAATTCCGCCGACAACGACGTAACGAACCCCTTCTTCGTTCAGGATCTCGCAGATCCGAACGGGATCAAACATCAGTCGACCACTGACTGATTCTTTGCTGCTTCCCGCATCGCGATTTGTGCGTTTGCAACTGCGACCATCGTGCGAACTCGTTCAGGAACGCTCATTCGCAACTGCGCTTGGATCTGAGCCACATCGACCCCGCGCTCGTCTTCGAGATCGTTTGAACCTGCACGTTTGATCTCGTTCGACGACGACTGAGCCATGGATGAATCCTACGGTCAGAGGATTGAAACGGGAATGCGCTTTTTGCCGACGCCTACGGGCTTCGAGTGATCAACGCTGACGGTCGGGCGAATCGCGCCGCCGTTCGCTTCGAGTTCGGCAAGTGCTGTTTCGCCGTGTCCAAACACACATTCCGGATCGGGAGCGTCGAGCGGAAGACCGGTGAAGAACTTGGTCGCCATGCAGCCGCCACCGCATGCGTCGTAACTTCCGCATGATCCGCACGCGCCGGGGTTGGTGGGTTCGCGCAGTTCGGTGAACAGATCGGATGACTGCCACACTGCAGCAAAGCCACCTTCACCGTGAATCGAGCCGGCCTTGAAGTTGTCGTGCAGAACGAATGGGCAGGCGTAGACATCGCCAACCGGATCGATCAGACACACAACACGACCAGCGCCACAAAGGTTGAGTCCAGGAAGCGGTTCACCAAGTGCGGAGAGATGGAAGAACGAATCGCCGGTGAGAACCTGCGGGCGTGCGAGCAACCAGTTGTACAGCTCGATCTGTTGCGCCTGCGTGGGATGCAGTTCGTGCCAGGTGTCGATGCCGCGACCAGAAGGACGGAAACGCGTGAGACGAAGTTCTGCGCCGTATTCGTTTGCAAGCGCTTCGTACGCGTCGACCTGTTCAACGTTTTCTCGAGTCATAACAACGGACAACTTGAACTGTCCGAAATCGGCATCGCGCAAGTGATCCATTGCGGTGCGAACTCGTTCGTAGGTGCCTTCGCCGCGAACTGCGTCGTTCGTAATCGCATCGACGCCGTCGAGAGAGATCTGAATGTCGACGTAGTCCATCGAGGCAAGACGCTTCGCGTTCTCGGCATTGATGCGACCACCGTTGGTGGAGAACTTCACACCAACGCCCTTTTCCACGCAGTATTCGACGATCTCGAAGAAATCGGGGCGCAGCATTGGTTCGCCACCGCCGATGTTCACGTAGAACACCTGCATCTCGGCAAGTTGGTCAACAACGGCCTTCATCTGTTCGGTCGACAACTCGTTGGGGTCGCGACGACCCGATGACGACAGGCAATGCACGCAGGCGAGGTCGCATGCGTAGGTCCATTCCCACGTGAGACAGATGGGGGAGTTGAGTCCCTCGGCGAGTTGATCAGTAAGCGCGGTCATGTCGTGTCTTCCTACGCGGCATTTTCAAGGACAAGAAAGTCGCCAGCGGCGAGTGAGGTCAGAGCTTTTTCAAACGACGGCCAACGCTTGGCATCAAGGCCAGCGGCATCGAACGCAGCGCGAGCTGAAGGCTGGTCATTGAGAGACTCAACAAGCGTCACCAGATCAGGCGAACGCAAGAAGGTGAGTCGGCGATTGCCGTAGTGATAGGCGAGCGCGCCGAAGGGCTCGGGCCGCAGCGCGACCCGTTCGTGGAGCCGCCAAGGGCGGTCGGCATCGAAGGCAACGGCGGTCATGAAGAGCGAATGCCCGAGGGCATTCAGGCGGGTCTTAGTAGACGCCGCACATGCCGTCGATGGAGATCTCCTCGACGAGCATTTCTTCTTCGATGGCCTCGTCGGTGTCGACGGCCTCGGTTTCGGTGATTTCGAGCGTCTGCTCCATGGTCCCCTCCGGGTGAAATGACTGCTGCTCACCCTATCCGGGCTTGGGGGCGAGGAACAGGTGGAGGGACCGTTTCGGACTCAGCTATAGCGAGCAGCGCGAGTACCGGGCGGATTCATCACACCGGGCTTGGCGTCGGGGTTCTCGACGCACACTTCGCCCTCAAGGCCGTCAGGATCGCGCCAGAAAAGACTGAGAAACGGGCCGAAATCGGTGACGAAATCATCGGTTGAGCCCTTGGCCATCAGTCGCTCACGGATTGTCTCGAAGGCCTCAAGTGACTCTGCCTGGATGGCGAAGTGGTCGACGCGGCCGCGGCCAAACATTGGAGTTTGGCGCTCGTGTTCGGTATTGCCTTCAATCTCGAACACGTTGACCTCGGACCACTCACTCAGTTTGAGAACAGCGAGACGGGGACCTTTGCCATCGGGAAATTCTGAACCGTCGCGCACCAGTTCCGCGTCGAAGACCTCGGTGTAGAACGCGATCAGTCGATCGAGGTCAGCGGTGATGAAGGCAACGTGGTTGATTCCCTTAGTGAGCATGGGATCAGTCAACCAGCGTTGCGAGCTTCTTCCACACGACGCTCAGCAAGGGCGACGTAGTCGGGGTCGAGTTCCATGCCCACGTAATGACGGCCAGTACGCATTGCGGCAATTGCTGTTTGGCCTGCGCCCATGAATGGGTCGAGCACTGTGTCGCCGACGTAGGTGAACAGTTCGATGCAGCGGCGGGGGAGTTCGGCCGGGAACGGAGCCGGGTGACCAACACGCTTTGCTGATTCCGGCGCGATCTTCCACGTATCAAGCGTCCAGGCCATGAAATCGTCGGGATCGATGGAGTTTTCGAACGGAAGACCGTTCTTCTCACGGACTGCACGCTTCTGCGCTCGATCGAAACGACCCTTTGATGCAATCACGATTCGTTCGGTGAGATCACGCAGCACAGGGTTGGCGGCCGAGGCATAGGAACCCCACGCACAATTGCCACTCGCACCTTCGGCCTTGATCCACACGATTTCGCCGCGCAACAAGAAACCAAGATCGTTTTGCAGGATTGTTGTGACATCGCTGGCTAGTGAACGGAAGGGTTTGCGACCGAGGTTCGCGATATTCACGGCAATGCGGCCGCCTGGTTCAAGGACTCGCCAGCATTCGGCGAACACATCGCGCAACATCACCAGATAATCGAGGTACGAGGCGGGAACTGCGCCTTGGCCCAACTCGGTTTCGTAGGCCTTGCCGGCGAAATAGGGGGGCGAGGTAACGACGAGTGCGATGGAGTTATCGGGAATCGCTGAAAGGTCGCGAGAGTCGCCGCAGAAGATGGTGTCCTTCACCGGGCACGGCACAACCGTGTCGTCGTCGAGCAACGTGGGGGCCGGGAAGCGCTCATAGAACGACGTCGAGTCGTGGTTCTCGCGCTTAGACACTCCGAATTCGGAGGTGGCGGTGCCCTCTCGGGTGCGTCGCTCGGCCATGGGGGTCAAACCCTAATGAAATCAGCGCGCGACCGCCTTTCCGGCAAGTCTGCGTGAGGGTCCTACGATGCCCAGAGTCCGGACGAGCGACGCCCGGAACCCCTGCGAAAGGCTCCTAATGGCGTATCCCGAAGGCATTGGCGCAATCGATCTGATGATCGGCTTTCCCTTCCGCGACAAGAAGGCTGTCTACGAATACCTGCAGGGCGGCATCAAGGACAAGGGTTCCGACGACCTCGCAATGCCCGCGGGTTACATGTTCAAAGACGTTCCCGAAGAAGCGGCTGAAGAAGTTGATCCCATCGACTTCACCTTCACCGAGATGGACAAGTACGGCGTGTCTGCCGGCCTCTTTGGTCTGACCGATACAAGTCGCGAAGCAAAGAAGCGTCACCCCGGTCGCGTGTTCTTCAGTCTCGAAGTTGATCCCAACGACATCACGGGCGCGGTGCGCAAGATTCGTGACGCGAACGAGTCCGATGGTCTCAGCGCAGTGACGACCTTCCCCGCTGGTTGTCTTCCGCAGGTGCCGGTGAGCGATCGTCGTTACTACCCGATCTACCAAACCTGTATCGACCTCGACATTCCGATTATTTCGAACGCGGGCATTCCCGGCCCGCGCTTTCCCGCTGAATGTCAGCACGTCATGCATTTCGATCAGGTTTGTTATGACTTTCCTGAATTGAAGATCGTGATGCGTCATGGCGCTGAGCCGTGGGAAGCGCTTGCGGTGAAGCTCATGCTCAAGTGGCCGGGTCTGTATTACATGCCGAGCGCATTCGCGCCGAAGCATTACCCGAAAGCAATTCTTGACTACGCGAACTCGCGTGGTTCGGACAAGATCATGTATGCCGGTTACTTCCCGGCAGGTCTTACGCTCGAGCGCATCTTCACCGAAATGAAGAACGTTCCTCTGAAGGATTCGGTGTGGCCGAAGTTCCTGCGTGAGAACGCCATGAAGTTGTTCAAGATGGATGGAGTTCCCTGATGCCAGTCGCCGTTGTTACCGGAGCCGGTCAAGGACTTGGTCGCGCTGATTGTTTGCGCTTGGCTGAAGACGGATTCGACGTCATGTGCCTTGATCTCAATCTCGACGCTGCGCGCGAAACCGCGGAGTTGTGTGGCGGCACTGCGTTTCAACTCGATGTCACTGATCGCACTGCGGTGTTCGCGGTTGCCGATCAGATTTCGGAATGCTTTGCGCTTGTAAATAACGCTGGAATTTGGAACTTCCCGTCGATTCTCGATGTCACTGAACAACAGATGCAGTCAGTGATTGAAGTGAACATCAAGGGCATCGTTTGGTGTTGCCAAGCATTTGTTCCCAAGATGCGAGCCGGTGGTGGCGGAAGCATCGTGAACATGTCATCGGGTGCGGCATGGACGAATTCGCCAGAGGTCGGTATCTACCCGGCGACCAAAGCAGCGGTTGAATCGCTGACGAAAACGCTTGCGCTTGAACTTGGTGTCGACAACATTCGATCAAACGCGATCGGCCCAGGTCTCATCGTGAGCGATGGCACTGCAGGAAACTTCGAAGGTGCACGGGCAAACGAACGAGCTCAAGGCGTTCCGATGAAACGCGTTGGCGCTCCTGCCGATATTGCTGATGTGGTGTCGTTCTTGTGCAGCAATGATTCGCGTTACGTGAGCGGTCAGGTCATTTACGTCGACGGCGCGATTACCGCCGGAGCAATGAAGCGCTAATGACGAACGACGCGCTCAAGCAATTGCTTGAACAGCGCGTGCAGCGTGATCCGTCTTTGGTGGTCACCCAAGAAGTTGTTTCGGACTGGATCGCCGAGTTCGGCGCGCACTGGGCCGAATGCGAAGGCGATGTTGTTCCTTCGTTGATGTACACCACCTTCGCTCGGCCCCCAGCGCCCCCGGCCGCGGGAGAGATGGCACCAACTGGTCTTGCGCTTCATGACCAGCTGAAGGCCTTGCTCGATCTTCCCGTTGCGATCGCTGTTGGCTATGAACTCGAACTCACCGGCGTCGTTCATATCGGTGATCAGTTGATTTCCGCAGAACGCATCGCCGACCTCGGCGAGGAGCGGTCGACAAAGTTCGGCCCGGGCCGAGATTGGACCATTGAGGTCGCAACCTCGACTGTTGCTGGCTCACCCGTAGGCATCGAACGATTCCGGATGCTGGGCTACCGGCCCGGTGAACCGGGTACAGCGCAACCGCGTAAGGCCCAAGACCCCTCGCCGTTCGCTTGGGAAGAGCGCTTTTCGGTGACCACAGAGTCGATCAGGCGCGAGGCGGCGGCGAACCATGTGTGGGCCCCAGCCCATCACCACACCGACGCGGCTCAGAGGGCCGGGCTGGCCGACATCATCCTCGACACCTCATCGCAGGTGGCTCGACTGGCGGGCGCGGCGCAACGGCACCGACCTACCGAACGAATCGTCGGGGTCGACCTTGCGATGAAGCGATCGATCCTTCCTGGAGTAACGGTGACATTGGGTGGAATCGAGGAAGGTCGCACCACGAGGGTGTCGGCGCTTGTTGATGGTCGAGAGGCCAGTCAAGGAACCATCACCTTTGGCGGTTGACCTAGCGTCTCGGAATGGCTCCTGAACCATTCACCATCGCAATCCCTGATGAGGTCCTTGAGGATCTCAACCGCCGCCTCGATAACGCCCGCTGGCCTGATCAGGCACCCGGTGAACCGTGGTCGCTCGGTATTCCTGTCTCTGAAGTGAAGGCCGCAGTCAACCACTGGCGCAACAACTACGACTGGCGCGCTCGCGAAGCTCGCATGAACGCGTGGCCGAACTTCATGACCACTGCCGCTGGCGAGCAGGTCCACTTCATTCACGCTCGTTCAAAGCATGCAGACGCCACTCCGATCGTTCTTACGCACGGATGGCCGGGATCATTTGTTGAGTTCCTCGATGTCATCGGTCCGCTCACTGATCCAGAGTCCTATGGCGGCACTGCTGCCGACGCGTTTCATGTCGTCGTTCCGTCCATGCCTGGTTATGGATTTTCAGGACCAACGGTTCAACCCGAATTCCACGTGAACCGCGTTGCCGACGCAATTGCCGAAGTGATGGCGCAGCTCGGTTACGACCGCTACATCGCCCAAGGCGGCGACTGGGGAGCGATCGTGACTCGTCGACTTGGCGAGGCCTATGGCGATCGCCTTCTTGGCATTCACCTCAACATGATTTTCGCCTTCCCCGGTGCGGACGATCCCGACCCGATGGCCGGTCTTACTGATGCCGATAACGAACGCTTTGCTGCAGCCGGTGAGCGCATTGCCGATGGCACGGGCTACATGGCAATTCAAAGCACGAAGCCGCAAACGCTTGCGTATGGACTGACCGATTCGCCTACTGGTTTAGCGGCGTGGATCCTCGAGAAGTTCAACGGCTGGAGCGATCTCGATAACAACAGCATTGCCGACACCTATTCATGGGACCGAGTGCTCGACAACATCATGGTGTACTGGGTGACGAACACCGTTGGTTCCGCTGCACGTCTCTATGCCGAATCACAGCGCGCCAATAACGGCGCAGCACAAGGTTGGTCGGGACGTGTTGAAGTTCCCACCGGACACGCGCAGTATCCGTATGAGTTGTTGCAAACACCGCGCGCATGGGCGGAGAAGAAATACAACGTTGTGTATTGGTCGGAACAAGAACGCGGCGGACACTTTGCGGCGTTCGAACGACCAGAAGCGTTCATCGCAGACGTACGCGCTTTTCACAAGGAACTGATGAAATGACAACAGCAACGGCAGCGGGTGACTTCGCCGCGCAAGAAAGCGGGCGACTCCCGCGTCCATGGGCGGGTCTTTTTGCACTTTTGAGTGGCGTTTCACTCATCGTGCTTGACGGTTCGCTGGTGAACATTCTCATTCCATCGATGGTGAGCGACCTGAACCTCAACCGCAGCCAAGTGTTGTGGTGTAACTCGGCCTATGCACTGGTGTTCGCAGGATTGCTCATCACTGCTGGTCGATTAGGCGACCGAATTGGGCGCCGACGCTTCTTCATGATCGGCACCGTCATCTTCATGTTCGGCAGCGTGATTGCCGGCGCGGCGCCAAACCCAGGAATTCTGATCCTCGCTCGCGTGATCGCCGCAGTGGGCGGCGCAATGATGCTGCCGACCTCGACAGCGATCATCAATGTTGAATTCACCGGAGAACGTCGAGCGATTGCGTTCGGCATGTTCGGCGCGGTGTTCGGTGGAATGGCCGCGCTTGGTCCGGTGCTCGGTGGATGGCTCACGCAGGACTTCTCCTGGCGGTGGGCGTTCTACGTCAACATTCCTGTGGGACTCATCAGCCTTGCGCTGATGTTCAAGTACATCCCGGTTTCGGTCAAAGAGAAGATGGACGGCCTCGATCCCGTCGGCGTGTTCTTGTCGGCCATTGGTCTTGGTTCACTGATTCTTGGCCTCATTGACGGCCAGCAGTACGGCTGGTGGAAGGCACTTGAGGCAACCTCAATCGGCCCGATCTCTTTCAATCCGCCTGGTCTCTCCGTTGCTCCCATTGCGATTGCCTTCGGCATCGTGTTGCTTATTGCGTTCGGGTTTTGGGAAGCACACCGCAATCGCCAGAACAAGGTTGCGTTGGTGAACACGGGTCTGTTCAAGATCCGCCGATTCACCTTCGGCAGTCTCACGGCACTTGTTGTTGCACTTGGCGAGTTCGGCGTGTTGTTCGTCTTGCCGCTTTGGATTGAGGCTGTGCACGGATACGGGCCGCTTGAGACCGGTGCGATCCTTGCGGTGCTCGCCGTGGGGACATTCATCTCGGGTGGTCTTGCACGTAAGGCTGCTGCGGCATTGGGCGCGACCCGTTTGGTTCGTGCCGGCATGATTTTCGAAATCATCGGCGTTATTGGCGTTGGATGCGCAATGTCGACCTCGTGGTCGCCCTGGTGGTTGGCGCCGCCGCTGATTCTGTACGGACTCGGTCTGGGCTTCGATGCCGCGCAGCTCACGAACGTTGCGCTTGAAGATGTGCCGGTGGATCAGTCCGGAAGTGCGTCCTCGGTGACCTCAACGTTCCGGCAGGTCGGTTCGGCGCTTGGTGCGGCAATGCTCGGTGCAGTGTTGTTCTCTACGTTCAGTGGCACCTTGACTCGTGATATTTCGAAAGAAACGCAGTTTAGCGCTGAGCAACAGCAGCAAATTGTTGACACCGTGGTGAACACCTCGGGTCAAGCGATCATTGCCTACGAGAAGATCCCTGGTGACTCGGCAGTAGTCACTGACGCAAAACAGTCCTATACCGATGCCGCTCGCTACACCGCCTTTAGTGCGGCGGGACTTGTGGCACTCGGATTGATTTTCTCGCTTGGGCTTCCACGCGATGAACGACCTGACCGCAAGACGAAGAAAAAGAACGAGGAGTTGGTCCATGACCACGAATGAAAATCCGCATCCAACGAAAGCCGAAGCAAAAATTTTCGAGCGGTATTCGTGGCTTCCGCTCGTAATTGCGCTCATCATCGGCGCGTTTTGGGTGGTCTCAAAACTCCGAACCCACAAATTACAGGCTGTCATTTTTGCAGTCGGTGTTGTTCTCCTTCTCGGTGTCGAATTTCTTCGCTGGCGCCGGTCTCGTTCGCAGACCGGTGAGAAGTTGGACAGCACAACATTTGTCGACGGCGCCTCATCGTTTTGCATTGCCCTGATTTACGGCATCGGATCAGCGTTGATCGTGATTCCTCTGCTCTACGCGTTTGCGCAATGGGTGCATAGTCACGCCATCTTCCAGATCAATGAACGCCTCAAGGACATCTTTGGAGGCGCATCGACCGTGGTCATTGCGATCCTCCTCTTCATTGTCGTGGATTTCAGTTACTACTGGGCCCATCGGTTGGGTCACAGGATGGAACTGTTTTGGGCGAACCATTCGGTCCATCACTCAAGCGAGCACTACAACCCGACCACAGCCGTGCGGATTTCATTTCTTGATGAGGCCTGGGATCTCGTTCTTGTATCGCTTTGGGCACTACTCGGATTTTCGCCGATTGCTCTTTTTGGCATTTACGGCTTCGTGATGCTTTACCAGTTGCCGCTTCATGTCAGCTGGCGTGGCCGCTTTCCACGACCAATCGAATACGTGTTCAACACGCCTGAACATCATCAGGCTCACCACGCGCGCCAGAAGCTCTACATCGATAAGAACTTCTCAGGAGTCTTTATTTTGTGGGATCGAATCTTCGGCACTTATGCCGAGGTCGAGAAAGTCAATCCCCTCTACGGACTCACAATTCCTGTCGGTACTTTCCGAATCTTGCCGATCATGTTCCACGAGAACGTTTCAATGATCAAGAAGATGGTGCGCGCGAAATCAGTCGGGACTGCCGTGCAGTATCCGTTCCGACCGCCGTACTGGGAACCTGCTGAGAAGTAGGCCCGCAAACGTCTACGTGTTTGCAGACTTCGCCGCTTGAGTGGGGTCGAAGTATTCGCGTTGACGACAGATCTTTCCGTCGCGAAAGTTGAACACTGCGATGTAGCGGTTTTCATATGGCGCGCCATTGGGTACGTACGAACCCGAACCGGTGAACTCAACAATGAGTTTGTCGGGGTCGAGACACGCGTGTACTTCGCTAATCGTCAGATCGAACTGAAACACCTTGAACGCATTTTTGAGGCGTTCATGCACAGCACCTCGCCCAGGAACGACGGTAGGCGGATCGGTAAACGGGAACTCAAGGACGATGTCCTCGGTGTAATTGGCGACCTGTGCATCGGCATCGCCGGCGCCAACAGCAGCAAACGCACTTTGAATAACGTCGAAATTGCGTTGGCGGTGATCGTCAAGCGGCGCGGTAGCCATCGTTCCCCCCGGAGTGTTGGTTGTTCGTCCGATGAACGAACGGATCAGTCGCGGATCTTGCCAGTACGGGTGCGGTCGGGCACGAGGCCGATAAGACGAGCACCGACAACACTGATGACCTCGTCAGCGGGAGTGGTGTCGTTCTCGACAAGATCGACGAGCGCACGGTGCTCGTCAGGGGTGAGGGCAAGAAGGCGGCCCTGGTAACGAGCGGCGCTTACACGGGTGAACACGCGAGGTGAGCGCAGCTTGTTTGCGACTGCGTCGAGCACGTCTTCATCGGCATCGCCGGGTGCATCGTTGAGAAGATCAAGAAGTTCCCAGATCTGTCGGGGTGTGAGTACAACACCGAGCAGCTCTTCTTCTTCGGTCGTCGTTGTCATGGAGTGTGACTCTCCGGAAAGGTTGAGGCGAATTGTCAGGACACGACGGAAACAGAACCGCCCGTCGATAAGGAAGCCCGGTCGTCCACCGACGGCCCCCTCGAATGTCCGACACGGTTCTTAGTTCGGTCGGGACCCCGATTGCACATCCGGGAGAAAAAATGATCCAAATGTGCACCTTTCCGGACGTTTGGTGCGTTTCACTGGGACCCGACACCCCTGTCGGTGGCGACCTCTACGATCGGCGACGGCGATGAAGATCCTCCACACCTCCGACTGGCATCTGGGCCGCAGCTTTGGCTCGGTCTCCCTGCACGACGCCCAGACGCAGTTCTGCGAGTGGCTTCTTGAGGTTGCCGTCTCCGAGAAGGTTGAGCTGCTTGTGGTGGCGGGCGATCTCTACGACCGCTCGATTCCGCCTCAGGAGTCCGTGGTCCTCTGGCGCGAGACCCTCACCGCTTTTCACAAGGCGGGCATCACCGTTGTGGCCATTGCTGGCAATCACGACGGCGCCGATCGGGTGGCCGCCTTCGATGGCCTCACCGATGGCGCCCGAATTTTCGTGCGGGGCGGTTATGGCCGGGCGGGCGAGATCCTCACGCTCGACTTCGCCGATGGGCCAATCGACATCGCCCTTGTTCCCTTCCTCGATCCTCAGTTGGCTCCACCTGAATGGAAAACGGAGCTGGCCGAGGCCGAGGTGCGGCCCACACACGAGTCCGTTCTTCAGAAGGCGATGGACCAAGCTCGGGCCGGTGCAACATCTCCTCGGTCGCTTGCGGTTGTGCATGCATTCGTGGGTGGTTCAACCACCGCCGAATCTGAACGACAACTGACGGTCGGCGGCACAGATCAGGTCGCGGCCACGGTGCTCGAGGGTTTTTCGTACGTCGCGCTCGGGCATCTCCACACCCCCCAGGTCATCGGTGGGGCCGAACATGTTCGCTACTCGGGCACACCGATTGCGTATTCGTTTTCTGAAATTGCTCCGAAGTCGGTGGTCCTCATCGACATGAATGCCGATGGCACCAGTTCCATCGAAGCAATTCCGGTTCCTGTTGGTCGCGGCGTCATCACACTTATTGGAACGATCGACGAACTGCTTGCGCCCGGCGCGCATCCCGAGGCTGACGACAAGTACGTAAAGGCGGTACTCACCGACAACGCGTATGTGGTCGATGCAAAGTCGCGACTGCTCGAGGTGTATCCGTATTGCACCGATGTCGTTATGAAGATGGCGGGCACGTCAACGACAATTGGTCCAAATGATGAAATCCGGTCAGCGCTTTCGCCGCAAGATGCCGCCGAGAAGTTCTGGCAAGACATCGTCAATGAACCCCTGTCCGATCTGCAGCGCGACACCGTGGTCGCGGCGATCGACAAGGTCTTCATCACCAATGAGGTGACGAAATGAAGCCGTTGAAACTTGAGTTCACGGCGTTCGGCTCGTATCCCGGGACCGAAACAGTGGATTTCGGAACATTGACCGAACTTGGTCTCTATGTCGTTACTGGCCCTACCGGTTCGGGCAAGACAACGATCTTCGACGCAATGGCCTACGCGCTCTATGGCGAGGTTCCGGGAGCGCGCGATAAGGGCGATGTTCGCTCGCAGCATGCTCATGCCGATGTCACGTGTTCTGTGGTGTTCCACTTCGCTGTTGATGGTGTTGAGTACCGAGTCGAACGCACGCCTGAGCAATTTCGACCTCGGCTTCGCGGTGGTGACCCGGTAAAGGTCTCCCCGAAGGCCGTGCTTGTTCGTGTATCCGACGATTTCTCACTCGCAAGCCAATCAAAGAAGGTCACAGCTGCCTGTGTCGCACTCATCGGCCTCGACGCCGATCAATTCGAACGCGTCGTTCTGCTCCCTCAAGGTCAATTTCAAGAGTTCCTGCTCGCGAACACGACAACGCGCTTGCCGCTTCTGCGCCAACTCTTCGGTACTGCAAAGTGGTTGACAGTTGTCGATGAACTGAAAGCTCGGGCCAACGAGGCAAAAAGCGTTGTTGCCGATATCGAAGATCAACTTCGTCAGCATCACTTTGCGATCAGTGGTTCCTTGCAAGCGGCCCAGGCGCTGCTGCCAACTTCGGATGAAGCGATCAATGACCAAACTGTCGAGGAATCGCTCGACGACGAGTCTCTTGTCGAGCAGTCTCTCGATGAATTGGCAGCACAATTAGAGAGCCTCGTCGGCAGGATTGCACCGTTGCGTGAAGACGAGCGTCAACTGAATCAGGTGGCGAACGCAGCACTTGCGGCGCACACAGAAGCGATGTTGATCATCGAATCCTGGGACAAGCGTGTTCAACTTCTCGAGGATCGCCGACTTCTCGATGAGCAAGCAGAGGAACTTGCCGAACTTCGCAGCAAGCGGAATTCAGCGCGCGAAGCGGTGCCGGTTCTTTCAGTCGCCGTGACTGAACGCCGCGATGGAATCGCAAGCGCGACAGCGCAGTCCGCGTTGAACGAATGCTCGGTGGAGTTAGGCATCGCGTCATCTGAGGCTCAGATCGGAGACCTCTCTGACCCCGATGCTGCGGCCGATGAGCTGGTGGTGGCTCGATCAAGGAACGAGGGACAGCGAACTGCGCTCAGCAACTTGGCGGAAGCATCGCAATTGCTCGTTCGACTTGAGAAGCAGAAGTCAGATCTTGAGCTCGAGCGCGCAGAGGGCACGAAACGGTCCGATGACATCAACGAGCTCCTTGTTCCACGTCAGAGCGACAAACTCTCGCTCGAGGCAATTGCCGCAACGGAAGCGGAATGCAGAATCCAGGTTGATAAGGCTCAAGAACTTCTTCTCCAGCGCGAGGAACTGGCCGCTGTTGGCACGCTGATTCCTCAGGCTCAGGCGGTGCAGGACGAAGCACTCGGCGTGCAGCGAGCAGCAATCAAGGCGTTCGACGACTCTGCGGCGCCACGACTTGCGGAATCGCTTGTTCCCGGCGAATCCTGCCCGGTTTGTGGTTCGCACGAGCACCCGACTCCAGCGGCATCGGTCGGTGACCAGAAGGTCGATAGTGCAAGTCGCGATGCCGCAGCCCAAGCCGTGATGGATGCCACGCAAGAACTTCTGCGTCTTGGGAATCGTCAAGCGGAACTGATTTCTGCGCTTGGCGAGGCCGCAACGAAACCGGTCGAGGAGTTCGTCGCGCAACGTGAACTCGCTGCGACCGAACACACGGCTGCGCTTGAGGCCGCAACGAAGGTGAAATCGGTCATCGCCGAGATCGAAACGGCAGAGGCAGAGAAGACTGTTCTCGCCAATCGACGTTCCGAGATCGATCTTGAACTCGCCGGAATCGAACCCCAGATCACTTCGACCGCCATCCAGTGTGAATCCCTTCGCGATGAGGTCGGAGAACTCGCTGCTTCTTGGGATGCAGATCCTCACATGGCGACACAAGCTCTCGACGTCATTGCCGCTGCGCTCAATCGAGTGGAGCGATGCATTGTGAACTGCCGCGACGCGGCGCAAACACTCACGACAACCCAGGCAACAGCGAAAGCATCAGCATCGGCACTTGCGCAAGCGCTTACAGCCTCGTCGTTCACAACAGTTGACGAGGCGGAAGCTGTTGCACTCAGCCCCGAAGAATTGTCACTTCTTGAAAACAAAATCTCGGACTTCGATGCGCGTGACTCCGCGAATCAGACACTTTTGTCCGAAAATCTCAAACTCGAACTTCCTGAGGATCGTCCCGATGCTTCTGATCTTGAGCTTGTTTCGCAGACAACTCGCGTCGCTGCCGAGGAAGCTTCCACAGCGTTGAATCAAATCACGGGCCATCTCGATTTCGCCCGAAGCAATCTGGCTGCGGCACAAGCAATCGACGACGGATCGGGCGATGCATTCGAACGCTCAAGCTCGCTGCAGTCGCTGGCAAAAACTTGTGACGGCCAAGGTCCTAAGCGGATTGCTCTTGAAACCTGGGTACTTGCCGGAGAACTTGAACGCGTTGCCGCTGCAGCAAACCATCACCTTCAAAAGATGACGAATGGTCGATATCGGATCGAGCGGTCGGACGATTCCGGTCACGGCGGTCGCCAGTCAGGACTCGACCTACGCGTGCTCGATGCGCACACGGGTGCGTCACGCCGACCGGGCTCACTCAGTGGCGGCGAGCAGTTTCAGGCTTCGTTGGCGCTTGCTCTTGGGCTCGCCGATGTCATTGGCCATGGTGGCAACGCAAACGGTCGCGTCTTCGAGGCCCTGTTTGTCGACGAGGGATTCGGCTCACTCGATCCCGACTCCCTCGATCAAGCCGTCGACGCCCTGACCCATATTCAGGCAGGTGGTCGCACCGTTGGCGTCATCACCCACGTTGAAGCAATGAAGGAAAACCTCGCGATGGGAATTCGTGTTGATCGACTTCCCAATGGCAAAGGCTCAACCCTGACCGTTCGACCAAACGGCTAGCAATTAGGCCGGTTCGGCAGATGCGGTGATGATGTGATCGAGCCACCACTGCGGCGCGTTGTCGATCAGGTGACCGATATGTGAATAGTCGTGCCAACGGCTGATCTTGCCGTCACGAACTTCCATCACGGTCACGAATGGGTGGTCGATCACTTCGCCTGTGTGGAACATCCAGCGTTCCATGTGTTCCCAAATCACGATGTTGCCCTGGGCGACGATGTGCTTGGGGAAGTGGTAGTAGCCCGACAGCGGTTCAATGCCGATCTTGAGGCGGCGAACAATGTCGGCGCCCCCGACGGCCCCCACTGGGTCCATACCGACATCGGTGTAGTGGCAGTCGTCGGTGAAGAAGGTGGCCATTGCGTCCCAGTCCCGCTCGAAATGGGCGTACCAGTAGTTCTCGACGACCTCTTTATTGCGGGCTTCGGTGCTGTCCATGGACTCCCCCTGAAATGCGATCTGGAGTGTGCAGCGTAGGCCGAGAGCGCACGGGCTTGAGGCACAGAACCAAGGAATCAAAAATCACTCGAATCAGAACAGGAGTAGTTTCATTCCCACAGTCCTCCTCGCGAGCGGGGAACGAAAACTGGAGTGACGGATATGACTGAGTTTGAAAGATTCGGCGCCATTGCCGACGGCCCAACCGTTGATTCGTCTGGTGTGAGCGTGCGCGGAGGAATCGACGGCGTCCTCACACGATCGGTTGTTTCCCATGTCGACCATCGCGGGCGTGTGTTTGAACTCATCAACATCGAACGCGATCCTGAGTTCTGGAACGATCCCGTCATCGCCAGTTATGTCTTCACCATTCGTGAAGGCACGATCAAGGGTTGGGGCGTCCACGAACACAAAGACGATCGCTACAACTTGATTTGTGGCGAGACAATGACGGTGCTCTATGACGCGCGCTTCGATTCGCCGACCTATCAGCAGGTGCAGGAAGTGTCGCTTTCGCCCCAGGGAATTCGTCAGCTCCTCATTCCCGCCGGCGTGTGGCATCTCAGTGTCAACGTTGCGCCCGAGGAAACAATGCTGGTGAATTTTCCATCGCAGCCATACAACTACGACGCTCCTGATCGCCTCACGCTGCCCTGGTACTCAGACAACATCCCCGTCGATGTCGAGAAGTACTTCCCCCGTCAGCAGCGTCGTTTTCCGACCTCCGACTGACAATGATCGTCAGATGTAACGAAGCCCCCGATGTCGTCGCGCTCATCACGACACTCGGAGCAAATTCCGAGCGATTGAAGCGCTGCGTCGATTCAGTTCTTCAGTCCTCCTTTGGTGGACGTCTCGCCGCAGTCGTGGTGTGTAACGACCCTCGTCAGGAAATCGGAGATCTTGGACAGGTTGAAATTCTCATCCCTGGCCTGAATTTGGGATTTCCTGGCGGGCTCAATTTTGGAAGGCATTCGTCAACAGCTCCGTTTCTTTGGATTGTGCAGGACGACATGACTGTCGATGCAACCTGTCTTCAATCACTAATGGATCGCATGAACGCAATCGACCAGCCCGCGATCGTCTCTCCCGTCTCCATCAATGAACATGGACTCGTGCCAGCGATTAGCAGAGGTGGAGTAGTCGGAGACGGTGCGGTGATGGATCACTGGTATCCATTCACCGATTGTCTTCCCAGCGAGATCGATCTCACGCACACCCTTAACTGGGTGTCTCTCGGCGGTGCACTCATCCGCACTGAAGTGTGGGATGAGGTCGGCGGAATGGATCCTTCGTTCTTTCCGCTGCTGTGGTCCGATGTCGATTTTGGATATCGCGTGACGCGAACAGGCAGACGCGTCGTTATCGAACCGTCTGCAGTCATGACCCATGAGCGCCATGGATCAACGCCGTCTCTGCTGCTTCATTTCACGCTGGGCCGAAACCAAGAACGTTTTCGTCGCAAACATCACGTTGAACGCGCGCCAGTAAATCCCACCAACCAGTTCGATCTTTCAACGGTGGTCGGTTACGAAGCGAGTCTTTTCGTTCTCGATCTGGCAACTCATGCTGAAACAGTTCGGCGAACGCTGCAAGACAAGGTCGATGAACTAGAAGCAGCACTCGTGGCGGAACGAAACGCCCATTTCGTCGCGCAACGAGAAGCTGATCGAGCTTGTCTGCAGGTAGAACAGCTGGAAGTAGTTGTGAACGAGTTACATGTCGAAGCAAGCAATCTGCAGGCTGTGAATGAGGCCTTACATGAACGCAATTCTCATCTTTTGAACAGTCGATCAATGCAGGTGACGAAGCCTCTTCGAGCCATCGGTTCGTTGCTGCGCAAGATGCGGCAAAGATAGACAGATGCACGAGATCGAAATCAGCACCGACACCATTCGGCTCGGCCAGTTTCTGAAATTGTCGAACCTTGTTGATTCAGGTTCGGACGCGAAATTTCTGCTCGCCGAAGGCGAGGTCATGGTGAACGACGAGGTTGAAATTCGTCGCGGTCGTCAATTGCGCGCCGGTGACGTCGTCGAATACGACGGCATCGCGGTTCGTGTTGTTGCTGAAGACTGAGTTGCTCAGGCTTAGGAGCGCTTCAGCACGTCGGCGAGACCCGGAACCTCGATACCCAGCAGTCGAGCAGTAATTGCTGCCACGGGGTTGTAGGTGGCCATGGCGCCGACAGCCGGATCTCCAGATTCGGCGACGAACATCTCGGCCAGTTTCACCATGACCAGGCAGAACTGGAAACCAGCGAGAATCTCGTAGAAGTCGACATTTGTCGCGGGGCGACCCATGAGTTCTTCCCACAGCGCAATGGTCTGCGCACGATCGAGCATGCCGGGCAGCAACGTTGCGCCCGCGCTTTCAATCGAGAACTGCTGGAGGAACACCCACCAACCAAGGTCGCTTTCGCTATTGCCAAGCGACACCATTTCCCAATCGAACACACCAATGACTTCGGTGTTGTCGGCGCCGCCGTACATCTGATTGCCAGGTCGTGAATCGCCCCA
>CAEZTR010000003.1_pt1 | contig 28010 bp, 21 predicted proteins | sample 7264261 | NCBI WGS metagenome assembly CAEZTR01 (sample SAMEA6813809, study PRJEB35770) | freshwater metagenome | biome: Freshwater; feature: Freshwater reservoir; material: water | place: Czech Republic | collected 2017-08-18 | depth 0.5m m
CGAGTTCCGGCAGTGGAACTACGACCTGGCGGTCAAAGCGACCAGGACGGAGAAGCGCTGGATCGAGGATGTCAGGTCGGTTAGTCGCCGCCATCATGACAATGCCGGTGGTGACTTCGAAGCCGTCCATCTCGGCGAGCATCTGGTTGAGCGTTTGCTCGCGCTCATCGTGGCCACCGCCGAGGCCGGCACCGCGCTTGCGGCCAATCGAATCGATCTCATCGATGAAGATGATGGCTCTTCCCATCTTCCTGGCGCTGGCGAAGAGGTCGCGCACGCGGCTTGCGCCAACGCCAACGAACATCTCCATGAAGTCTGAACCGGTGACGGAAAGGAAGGGAACTCCGGCTTCGCCTGCGACAGCGCGAGCAATCAGCGTTTTGCCGGTTCCGGGAGGTCCAACCAGAAGAATTCCCTTGGGAATTCTTGCCCCGATTTCCGCAAATCGTTCAGGGTGTTTTAGGAAATCGATGACTTCGGTGACGTCCTGCTTGACGCCTTCATATCCGGCGACGTCGGCGAAAGTGGTTGCCGGGCGTTCCGAGGAGTACGTCTTGGCCTTGCTCTTGCCAATGGACATGATTCCGCCCATCTGCCCGGACGCACGTCGTTGCATCCACATGAAGAAACCAATGAGCAGAAGGACAGGGAGCAGCAGTGGGATCAGGGTGCCCCAAATGCTTTCGGTTGGCGAGGAGTACTTGACTCCCTTTTCAGTGAAGAGGGCCTGATCTGCATCAGTTGGCTTCACCGGACCAGTGGTAGAGAACTTCGATCCGTCATTGAGAGTTCCGGAAATATTTCCGTTGGCGTTATCGAAAGTGGCTTCTTTGACTTGGCCACTATTGAGATCTTCGATGAACTCGCCATAGGAAATCTGAGTGCTTGGTGTTGATGACGCGACGAACTGCAGGCCGATAGCGCCGACGACGACCGCGAGGAGAACGAGAATTGTCCAGCGAGGCCAACCTCCGTCGCCACCGAATCGACCGCTGCTGCGGCCTTCGCCAGAACCTGAGGGAGGGGGAGGAGTTTCGGGACTCATAGGCGGCAGCCTAGAGGCCGTATGAGAAAATCCCGATCGCCCCCGACGAGGCCGTTGGAATGGTTCGCTCAGGGGGCAGTGAGATGTCCAGCGAGCGACGCGGGGCCACGACGGCGGTCGACGAGAGTCCAACCCTTTGGCACGGTCATTGAATCGGCATGACGGCGGCAAACGTCGTAATTGGCGGGGTGGGCTTCGTCAGCAAGGACGTCAAGGATCACCATTTGATCGCCGTAGTTGTACTCAAACGTGGCCGTGGCCGGAGAGCTGCATCCCGGTCGAGCGCACGCACGTTTCATCGCCTCACGCTATCGCTGGGCACCGTTCAACTCGTGGACCGTTGGCCGATAGCCTCGCCGCCGTGGCCAAGTCGGGAAAGAACTCAGACAACGCATCCGAGTCGAAGAAGCCTGCGCCTTCGTCACGCACGAATGGACCGGCCGGAGGCTCGCGAACTCCCAAGGGGCGCGTTCCCGTTGCATCGAATCCACCGAATCGCTCTCGCCGCTTCTTGGGTCGCGGACAAACCCCAGCGCCTGAGGTTCCCTCGAAATCGTTGACCGAAGCCGGAGAGACATCGGCAGAGGCAACCGCGACAACTTCGTCGAAAAAGAAGTACGCCTACGGCGGCGGCGCCCTGATCTTGGTTTTCATCGGCGCTCAACTTGTTTCCTCTGTTGTCTTCGGATTGGTTCAGTCGCAGACCAGCTACGACTTCACGGCGCCCGCAGGCATCGGCGCTGCTGTCGGACAGGCAAGTAGTCAATTTGCTGGCGGCGAGATGCTCGCGATTTCAGTGCCGCCGCCGTTATGGCTCACCGCGCTCATGCAGATCCCGTTGTGGCTTGGTCTTGGTGCGGCGCCAATTTGGTTCGCTATTAAAAAGGGCAAGGGCGTCGTTGCAGACCTTGGCCTTCGAATGAAGCCAATTGATGTGCCGGTTGGGCTGGCGATTGGTGTGGCATGCCAGTTGATTCTCGTGCCGGTCGTGTACTTCCTGCTTCGACCGTTGCTTGGCGTGAATGATGTGTCGGCTGCAGCACGAGAGCTCACCGATCGCGCCAGCGACCCTCTGTCGATTGTGCTTGTCTTCCTGATCGTTGGGATTGGCGCGCCGGTTGCGGAAGAGATCTATTTCCGAGGGATGGCCCAGCGAATCTTCGGGCGCCGCCTCGGCCCATGGGCAGCGATCCTTGCGGCAGCTGCCTTCTTTGCCTCCACGCACCTTCAGCCGTTGCAGTTCCCAGCGCTGTTGGTGTTCGGCGTCATTCTTGGCTTCATGGCATGGCGCACCGGACGAATCGGACCTGCAATTTGGGCCCACGTGGGGTTCAACGTTGTGGCCGCCGCTGGACTTCTCTTTCAATTCGGTCTGACGTGAAGCGCCTGATGGCCGATTCAGTGATGCAAATGGCACCATGGTCTGGTCATGACTGAGGACGACCTCTCCACGCGACAAGTGCAGCCACTCGCCGAGGCAGATCTCAACGATCCTGTCGTGGCCAGCCTCGGCCGAGCGATCGATCCGCCGAGTCGCCCTGTCCAGGCGTTGCAAGCAGTGGGCCGTGGCATTCAATCGTTAGGACGGTGGGGCCCCGAATCTTGGGTGTCGCTTGCGATCGTTGCTGGGTGCGTGTTGTTTACGTTCGCGCAATTGAGCCCATCAGACATCTTGTCTTCGTCCACTCCGGCTGGTGGCGATATGGGTGCGCACGTGTGGGGCCCGGCCTACATGCGCGATCACTTGCTTCCATCGTTCCGCGTTACGGGATGGACTCAGGATTGGTATGCGGGTTTTCCTGCGTACCACTTCTACATGGTGCTGCCGTCGCTGGCGATAGCGCTTTTGAGTTTCATCCTTCCTTACGGCCTCGCGTTCAAACTCGTTGCGGTCAGTGGACTGCTCACTCTGCCGATCGCATGTTGGGCATTTGGTCGTCTCACTCGCCTTCCTTTTCCGGTTTCGCCACTTCTCGCAGTCGGAGCCACCGCGTTTCTCTTTGATCGTTCGTTTTCGATCTATGGGGGGAACATTCCATCCACGCTCGCTGGGGAATTCGCATTCTCGATTTCGTTGAGTTTTGCGATTGTTTTCCTCGGAGTGGTCGGGCGTGGACTTGAAACTGGGCGTCAGCGAGTCATTGCGCCGATCCTCCTTGCGCTGACGGGTCTCTGCCACCTCATTCCGTTCTTGTTTGCAATCGGCGGAGCGATTGTGTGGCTTGCGATCTCGCTGGCTCGTAAACCCGGGTTCTTCAAACGGGTTTGGTGGTTGGCGTGCACGGGAGTTGTCGGAGTCGCGTTGATGGGATGGTGGCTCTTCCCGTTCTATTTGCGCTCCGGCTACATGAACGACATGGGCTGGGAAAAGAAGACGAACTATTCCGATCTGCTTTTCCAGAGAAGCACTCTTGATCCGCAGCTGGTCAACTCGCCGCCGATTCAGTGGGTGCTAGTCCTCGCTTTGCTCGGGCTTGTGATGTCGATTGCATGGAAGCGCCGAGGCGGAGTCTTTCTTGCAGTTCTCGCGGGCTCTGTAGCCATTGCATTCATCGTCTTGCCTCAGGGCAAGTTGTGGAACGCGAGGTTGCTGCCGTTTTGGTATCTCAGCCTCTATTTACTTGCTGCAATTGGGGTTGCAGAACTAGGTCGGACAATTGCTTCTTTGTTGTCTCGCGATCCAGACACACCTCGAAGGTCGGTAACAATCGCGACAGCAGTAGTCGCTGCGCTTGCAGGTCTAACGGTCATAGCAATGCCGCTGCGCGCGATGCCCGAGAAAATTGCACTGGGTCCTATCAACATCGAACTTGGTGGCGTTCAGAATGACGGTCGGTATCACTGGCTGTTTTTGTCGACGAAGGAATCGAGTTTCATTCCTTCTTGGGCTCGTTGGAACTTCAGCGGATATGAGGGGAAGCCTGCGTATCCGGAGTACCGCGACATCGTTCAGACGATGGAAACAGTGGGTGAAACCAACGGCTGCGGTCGCGCCATGTGGGAGCACGAAGAGCAGCACGACCGATATGGCACTCCAATGGCCCTCATGCTGTTGCCGTTTTGGACTGATGGCTGCATAGGTTCGATGGAAGGGTTGTTTTTCGAGGCTTCGTCGACGACTCCGTTCCATTTCATAAACCAAGACGAGCTTTCCTACGGAGCCTCGAACGCGCAGCGCGATCTTCCCTATGTTCCGGGCGCGCCTGACCAGGCTCAGTTCGATCTCGGAATCGATCACCTGCAGATGCTTGGCGTGAAGTACTACATGGCGATTACTGAGCAGATGATCGCCTACGGACAAGCGAATTCCTCGTTGAAGCAGGTGGCGCAATCAGGGCCCTGGGTTGTTTTTGAAGTCTCTGATTCACCACTCATCGAACCACTCGACAACGATCCAGCCGTTCTCACTGGTGTGGCGCCGAAGCACTGGTTTGAGGCCGTCACGCCTTGGTACATGGATCCCACCGCATGGAACGTCTGGCCATCTTCGGGAGGACCGAAGGAGTGGCAGCGAATCTCCGAGGGTGAGATGCCGACGGCAAATCCGACAACCCCTGTCGCAGTAACAAACACACAAATTGGTCGAGACACGATCTCGTTTGACGTCACCAAACCGGGAACGCCGATCCTCGTGAAGGTCTCGTACTTCCCAAATTGGAAGGTCAGCGGCGCCGAAGGGCCATGGCGAGTGGGGCCGAACCTGATGGTTGTTGTTCCGACTTCCGAGAACGTCACGTTGAGCTACGGAACGTCAGTCATCGACTGGGGATCGTGGTTTGTCACCTTCCTCGGTGTTGTCGGCATTGTCCTGTTGTGGCGTGCTGGGCCCCTTGTCTTCCCCGAGATGGTGCCGTGGCGCCGACCGCGGCCCACACAATCCGATGGCGATAGCGATAGCGATAGCAACGGCAACACAGAGAGCGACGATGACCTCGAGAGCGGCGTTGCGAGTGAGAGCGTTTTGTCAGCAGAAGACGTCAACGTTTCCGGCGATGCCGATCCGCGATGAGTTCGGCCCGTCGGATTGAACTTATTGCTGCCGCCGTTCTAGGCGGAGCCGTGGCTGCCTACGCGGGATCTCGGTGGCAACGGGGACTCTCACCACTAAGAGCCGACCTCGGTCGTCGGCGTGAGTTGCCTGTGGCCCCAGGGACGCTTCGTCTCAGCATCGTCATTCCTGCGTTCGGGGAAGCCGAACGCATCGGCGAGACCGTTCGTTCATTACGTGCAGGGCTCGAAGGCTTTGTTTCCGGTCCTGATCTCGAGATCGTGGTCGTCGACGACGGATCTGCAGACGGCACCGCACAGGCTGCGCGAGATGCAGGCGCAGATATCGTTGTCCGGCATCAAACAAATCGCGGGAAAGGGTCAGCGGTCCGCAGCGGCGTATTGGTTGCAAATGGTCGCAGTGTGGTGTTTACCGATGCGGACTTGTCCTATTCGCCCGATCAGATCCCAGCGATTGTCGAGTTGGTTGAAAAGGGTTGGGATGTTGTCGTCGGGAGCCGTCGTCATCACGACACGACAACGTTGGTCCGTGCTCGACGCTTGCGGGAGGTCGGCGGACGCGCAATTAATTTGCTGACCCGAGCCGTCCTTCTCGGCCATTATCGCGATACGCAGTGCGGCCTCAAGGGTTTCCGTTCTGATGTCGCCCGATTGATTTTCTCGCACACGCTCGTCGATGGCTTTGCGTTTGATGTGGAGGTTTTTCATCTCATCGAGCGCTATCACCTCTCGCTCACCGAGGTTCCGGTTCGAGTCGAAAACTCACAGCGCTCAACGGTGCGGGTCGCTCGTGACGGATTGCGTCTCATCCGAGACCTCTTCCTCGTGCGTCGCTGGTCGGTTGAGGGTCGCTATGACCTCACAGCCGACGATCTTTTGGTTCCAGATGCTGTGAACGGCGTCACCACCACCGAAAAGGACTGACCTCTCAACTAGGGTCGCACCCCATGGCTCCCCACGATGCTGCCGCCATGAACGCCATCTTCAAGGCGTACGACATTCGCGGCACCGTTCCCGATCAACTTGATGCGGCTCTCATGGAGCGCATCGGCGCTGCGTTTGCGCGATTCGCCGCAGACTCATCCGGCGCATCATCGGTATTGGTTGCTCACGACATGCGGCCGTCAGGTCCGGATTTCGCTGAAGCATTTGCTCGCGGAGCGACCGGGCAAGGTGTCGATGTCGTGCATTTGGGACTCGCCTCGACTGATCTGCTCTTTTTCGCTGCCGGTCGTTTCGATATGCCCGGGGCCATGCTTACTGCTTCGCACAACCCGGCGCAGTACAACGGCGTGAAGTTGTGTTTGGCAGGAGCAAAACCAATCGGCGCCGAAACTGGTCTTACTGAAATTCGTGACATGACTGTTGCTGGCCTTGAGCCGGTCGGCGTTTCTGGCACCGTGTCGTCTCGTGACGACGCGCTTGGAGTCTTCGTCACTCACGTGCACTCTTTTGTTGATCCAACGGTGTTGCGTCCGCTCCGAGTCGTTGCCGATACGGCCAATGGAATGGGCGGGCTCACTGCGCCAGCTGTTTTTGCTGGACTGCCGTTTGAACTCGATGTCATCTTCGGCGAGCTTGATGGGACGTTCCCGAATCATCCCGCCGATCCCATTCAGCCCGAGAATCTTCGTGATCTACAGGCTCGGGTTCTAGAGACCAGTGCCGATGTCGGTCTGGCGTTTGACGGTGATGCCGATCGGGTCTTCCTCGTTGACGATGAAGGTGAACTTGTTTCTGGCTCTCTCACGACAGCAATCGTGGCTGACTCAATGCTTTCAAAGCATCCAGGTGAGATTGTTCTCCACAACCTGATCTGTTCGAAGGCTGTCCCCGAAATCATCGTGGAGCGAGGCGGCACTCCTGTCCGAACTCGCGTGGGTCATTCGTACATCAAACAGGTCATGGCAGAAACCGGCGCATGTTTTGGCGGCGAACACTCTGGTCACTATTACTTCCGTGACAACTATCGGGCTGATTCCGGAATCATTGCGGCAATGGCGGTACTTGAAGTGATGTGCGCAACTGGTCAGAAGCTCTCAGAGCTTCGCAAGCCATACGAGCGCTATTCGGCGTCGGGCGAACTCAACACTCAAGTTCCTGATCCTCTTGCAGTCATTGAGTTTGTTGCGGAGCGATTCGCCAACGCTGAACAAGACCGCCTCGACGGTCTCACGATCGATCTGACGACTGGGCCTGCCTCGGATCCTGCCGATCCGTGGTGGTTCAATCTGCGTCCTTCGAATACCGAACCCCTTCTTCGCCTCAACCTCGAGGCGACTGATGACGCGGCGTGTGCTCGCCACGTCGCTGAAATCCGTGCCCTCATCGCTGAAGCGGCCGGCTGAGTGGCCTAAGGAGCCTTCATGTCACTTGATCCGCAATTGCTCGAAATTCTTGCTTGTCCTCAGGACAAGGGACCATTGCTGTATTTCGCCGACGAGAATCTTCTGTACAACCCGCGATTGCAGCGCGGGTATGAAGTCCGAAGCGATATCCCGATCATGTTGATCGATGAAGCTCGGGTTATCGATGACTCCGAGCATGAGCGTCTCATGGCGAAGGCGGCAGCAAACGCAGTCGCTCCGACGTTTGAGGCCTGAGTGATCCTCGACAGCGTCGGGATGTTCGATGCAGCGGCGGCTTTCCCGGAGCAACTGGCGCGCGCGCTCGACGTTTCTCGGCGAGCGGTCGATGGTGCCGTGTTGCCACAACACGAAGACATCGCAAACATTGTTCTGGTTGGGGCAGGTGCGGCTGGCCAAGCCGGTGCGCTTGTTCTCGAAGCGGTAGGTCCAACTATTCCGGTTCCTATCGTTGTGCATCGCGGTTACGGCGTTCCGAACTTCGTCGATGAATCGACACTGGTAGTTGCGATTTCATTCGATGGAGAGACCTCCGAAACTCTCGAAGCCGCGCAAGATGCTTTTGTCGATGGAGCGACGGTTGTTTGTGTGAGCGGGGGAGGGGAGTTGCAGACGTGGGCATTAGCGAACGATCTCGTGCATCTTCCGGTGATGCCCGATGCTCCGGTTGAGCGCGCTGCAATTGGTTCTCTCGCTGTGCCTGTCCTGGTGCTCCTTGATCGAGTCGGGATGTACCCCGGAGCCGAGGCGTGGATTGATGCGGCGATCGCTCAAGCGACAGTTCGCCGAAATGAATTAATCACCGAATCGAACTTTGCCCGTCGGCTTGCTCGGCAGCTCGGGCGAGCATTCCCGATTATTTATGGCGGAAACGGGCCGGGCGGTACCGCAGCAGAATTTTGGAAGGCGCAGTTCAACCAGAACGCAAAGGTTGCGGCCTTTTCAAATCAGGTTCCTGAACTCACCCACGATGAAATCGCAGGATGGGGTCAAGACGGCGATGTCACTCGTCAGATCTTTCAAGTGTTCATGCTCCGCCACGACTTCGAACATCCTCAGGTCTCGAGTCGCCTCGCGGCAGTGGAAGAGGTGCTCGTAGAGGTCGTCGGCGCTGTGTATGTGGTCGAAGCGGCGGGCGACGGACTTCTGGCACAACTTTTCGACCTTGAACTCATTGGCCAATTCGTTTCGCTCCACGCCGCTGTTGAGCAAAGCATTGACCCCGGTCCAGTACCGATTGTTTCCGAGATTGCGTCACGCGTCGGAGACTCCTGAGGCGTCTAGACTCTGCAAAGGCTGAATGCAGGGTCAGAGGGCCACAGCCTCACAACCGGACGTCACCGTTTCAGGCTCTGCTTCAGAGATCTTGGTTTGGCGACCGACCCTGCCATCTTGATTCACCTGTGATTCACCTCTCGTCCAGGCGTCTGCCTGGACCGCACAGAAAGTGCTCTACATGACTCTCACCGTTGACCGTTCTGATTCCGGACTCGACTACAAGGTTGCCGATCTCACCCTTGCTGGATTTGGCCGCAAGGAAATGCAGCTTGCCGAGCACGAAATGCCGGGCCTCATGTCGTTGCGTGCCGAATACGCCGATAGCCAGCCACTCGCCGGTGCACGCATCGCTGGCTCGTTGCACATGACGATCCAGACTGCAGTTCTCATTGAGACGCTCACTTGCCTTGGCGCCGATGTTCGCTGGGTGAGTTGCAACATCTTCTCAACCCAAGACCACGCTGCTGCTGCAGTTGTCGTCGGTCCAAACGGAACCCTTGAACGTCCAACTGGCGTTCCGGTTTTCGCGTGGAAGGGTGAGACGCTCGAGGAGTACTGGTGGTGCACTGAGCAGATTCTCCGCTGGCCCGACGGCGGCGGACCAAACATGATCCTCGACGATGGTGGCGACGCAACCTTGCTCGTCCATAAGGGTGTCGAATACGAACGTACTGGCGTTGTCCCTGATGCCACCGAGGACGACTCCGAAGAGTGGGCGATCATCCTCGATGTGCTTCGTCGCACCGTCGCCAATGAACCAGAGCTGTGGCATGGCGTTGCCGCCGGCATCAAGGGCGTCACCGAAGAAACCACCACCGGTGTTCATCGTCTGTACCAAATGCAAGAAGCCGGCGAGTTGCTGTTCGCTGCGATCAACGTGAACGACTCAGTAACCAAGTCGAAGTTCGACAATCTTTACGGATGCCGTCACAGTCTTATCGACGGCCTTAACCGAGCCACCGATGTCATGATCGGTGGAAAGGTCGCTCTGGTATGCGGTTACGGCGACGTTGGGAAGGGTTGCGCAGCGTCGTTGCGCGGCCAGGGCGCGCGAGTCATCGTCACCGAGATCGATCCGATCTGTGCGTTGCAGGCGGCGATGGAGGGCTATCAGGTCGCTCGTCTTGAAGACGTACTCGACATCGTCGACATTTACGTGACTGCCACTGGCAACTTCAACATCATCACCGCCGAACACATGGCCAAGATGAAGCATCAGGCCATCGTCAGCAATATCGGCCATTTCGACAATGAAATTGATATGGCTGGCCTCAAGAAGATGAGCGACGTTCAGCGAGTCGTCATCAAGCCGCAGGTTGACGAATACGTGTTCCCCGATGGTCACTCGGTGATCGTGCTCGCCGAGGGTCGCCTCATGAACCTCGGTTGCGCCACTGGTCATCCGAGTTTCGTGATGTCCAACAGCTTCTCGAATCAGGTCATTGCCCAGATCGAGCTTTACGGCCACACCGACTTCTACGAAAAGCGTGTCTACACACTTCCCAAGCACCTTGACGAGAAGGTTGCCATGCTCCATCTCGATGCGTTGGGTGTGAAGCTCACGAAGCTCACCGAGGAGCAGGCGTCGTATCTCGGTCTTCCCGCTACTGGTCCGTTCAAGTCGGACCACTACCGGTACTGATACCGTCCGGCTCGGCTGTCACTGATTGGGGTGGCAGTCGAGCCGGTTTCGTTTTCCACCATCGCAGGGGGTCGTCATGGAGCAATTGTCGGGGAAAGTTGTTGTCGTTACCGGCGCAGCGAGTGGCATTGGCCTCGCCTTGGCCAAGAAGTTCGGTGCCGAGGGCATGAAGGTCGTTATGGCCGACATCGAAGTTCCAGCACTTGAAAGTGCTGCGGCATCGCTCCCGGATTCGGTTGAGCGAATCACTGTCGTCTGCGACGTCTCCAAGGGCGAACAGATTGATGCGCTTCGTGCTGCTGCAATCGATGCATTTGGTGCAGTTCACATCGTCTGCAATAACGCTGGTGTCGGCGGAGGCGGCGCGATGTCCGACATGAACATTGATGACTGGAAATGGGTCATCGACGTTGATCTCTGGAGCGTGATTCACGGTGTGCGCGTGTTCCTTCCGGGACTTATTGAACAAGGCGAGGGTCACATCATCAACACCGCTTCGGTGGCCGGCTTGTTCTCTGCGCCATTTATGGGTCCGTACAACGTCGCGAAGTACGGCGTCGTAGCGCTTTCGGAAACGTTGTGCAACGAACTGGCGATGCAGCAGTCTGCGGTAGGCGTCTCAGTTCTTTGCCCATCATGGGTCAAGACAAAGATTGCGAGTTCAGTGCGCAACAAGCCAGGTGCAACTGCCGAAGAGGCTGATGCATTGGCGGAATTTGTTCAGCCAATGATTGACGGTGGAATCGATCCCGATACCGTCGCCGACCGAGTCGTTGAAGCCGTGAAGGCCAAACAGTTTTGGATCATCACCCATGACGACACTCCGGGAGCCGTCACGCTGCGCACTCGGTCGATTCTTGACGGTACGAATCCGCCACAGTTGATGCACTGATTCGTTCAATTTGGGTCCGCTCGAGGGTCTTACCAGAAGAGTTCCGAGGGCTCATCACATCGAGCTGTGCGCTCCTTACGTTGCGTCGATGCTCTTTCGGTTGCGCGTCTTCACCGAATCCCTCCTTGTGCCGTGGTTTCCCGCGGTGTGTGCACGGTGTGGCGCCGAAGGAGGCTCGCCCTGTGTTTCGTGCAGCGAAGAATTCTCTCCGGCCCATGAACTTGGCGACATCAGCGATCTTGACATCGTGGTCGGACTCGTCGCTTACGACGAGGTCTCACGCCCCTTCATCGCCGACCTCAAATATCGCGGCAAATGGGCGACCGCACGAGCGTTCGCCCCGGCACTGGCGATTCTGTTGGACGACTGCATCGGAGGGGAACGGCCCGGCCCAGTACTGACCTGGGCGCCAACGACGCCGGATAGGGCCCGTGATCGCGGATTCGATCAGGCGGAGGTGATTGCTCGGGAGGTCGGGCGTCATGGGGGTCGGCCTGTGCGCCAACTTCTCGACCGCGAGCCGGGCCTGCAGCAAACCGGCAGGAGCCGCAGGGAGCGGTCTCAGGGCATCGTGTTTCGCCCAAGGACGGAGGTCAGCGGTGCAGTCGTCATCTTCGATGATGTGGTGACGACGGGGGCGACCTTGAGCGCAGCCGGTAGAGCCCTTCAGGATGCGGGCGCATCGGCGGTTGTCGGCGTCGCTCTCGCAGCGACTCCGGAGCGTTCAAAGGGCTGAAGTGGGGACTGCAGGAGGTTCTCACCTCCTCCTCACTCCCTTCTGACCATCTACTCAGGAAGGCATCGGTACACTTGCCATCCTCATGGGCATTCTTGACAAGATTCTGCGGGCCGGAGAAGGCAAGAAGGTGCGGGCTATTGAAGCTCTCGTGCCTGAGATCAATGCCCTCGAGCCCGAAATTGAAAAACTTTCCGACGAGGCGTTAGCCCATCGCACGGTGGCCTTTCGGGAGCAATTGGCCAATGGCGCCGATCTCGAAGACATCATGGTTGAGGCGTTCGCGACGGTGCGTGAAGCGGCCAAGCGTGAGATCGGCCAGCGTCATTACGACGTCCAGATGATGGGCGGAGCTGCCCTGCACTTCGGTTGGGTCGCAGAAATGAAGACCGGTGAAGGAAAGACCCTCGTGTCGACCCTTCCGGTGTACCTGAATGCTCTTGCTGGCAAGGGCGTACACGTGGTCACGGTCAACGACTATCTGGCCACTCGAGACTCTGACTGGATGGGTCGGGTTCATCGCCGACTTGGGCTTTCGGTAGGTCTGGTCATTCCGGGGATGAATGACCCCGTCGTGAAGCGGGCACAGTACGCGTGCGATCTCACCTACGGAACGAACAACGAATTTGGTTTCGATTATCTGCGCGACAACATGTCAATGAGTCGTGCCGAACAGGTGCAGCGCGGCCACTCCTATTGCATCGTCGATGAAATTGACTCGATCCTCATCGACGAAGCGCGAACCCCTCTCATTATTTCTGGCCGCATCGCCGACGCCGCCAAGATCTATTACCAGTTCGCTTCGATTGTCCGAGGGCTGAAACGCGACGTTCACTACGACGTGGATGAAGAGAAGCGCACAGTCGCTCCCACAGACGAAGGCGTCGAGGCGGTCGAACGAGCACTTGGCGTCGAGAACATGTACGACGAGGTATCGCAGAATCTCGTACACCAATTGCAAGCGGCTTTGCGGGCCAAGGAACTCTTCAAGCGCGACAAGGACTACGTCGTCCAGCATGGTCAAGTGAAGATCGTCGACGAATTCACAGGCCGCATCCTTGACGGTCGTCGTTGGTCAGAAGGCCTCCACCAGGCGGTAGAGGCGAAAGAGGGAGTGAAGATCGAGGAAGAGAATCAAACTCTCGCAACGGTCACTCTGCAGAACTACTTCCGGATGTACGACAAGTTGGCCGGCATGACTGGTACCGCCGAAACCGAAGCATCTGAATTCCTCGCGACCTACAACCTCCATGTCGTGCCCATTCCAACCCATCGACCAATGGTTCGTCTCGATAAGGGCGATCTCATCTACAAGAGCGAAGACGCAAAATTCAACGCCGTTGTCGATGACATTGCGGAGCGAAGCGCTGCGGGACAACCCGTGCTTGTCGGCACAATTTCCGTTGAAAAGTCCGAAACCTTGTCGCGCTATCTCAACAAGCGTGGGGTTGCCCACGAAGTCTTGAACGCAAAGCTCCACTTCCGTGAAGCTGACATCGTTGCGCAGGCTGGTCGTTTAGGCGCAGTCACCGTTGCCACAAATATGGCTGGTCGAGGTGTCGATATTTTGCTCGGTGGCAACGCTGAAGGTCTGGCTGCCCGTGACCTCGCTGCCGAAGGTATCGATCCCGACACCGAAGAAGGCCAGGCTCGACTTGGTGAACTCTTAGCGCTTCATGAACCGGAGTGTCGCGAAGGCGGAGAAAAGGTTCGCGAACTCGGCGGTCTCTATGTCCTCGGCACCGAGCGTCATGAGAGTCGTCGCATCGATAATCAGTTGCGCGGTCGTTCCGGTCGTCAGGGTGATCCGGGCGAGAGCCGTTTCTATCTGTCACTCGAAGACGACCTGATGCGCCTGTTTGCAACAGGGGCAATGAACTGGGTCATGGGCAAAACGCTTGATGACGACGTACCGATTGAGGCGAAGATGGTCAGCAAAGCCATCGAGCGTGCGCAGAACACGGTGGAACAGCGCAACGCCGAAATCCGTAAAGACGTTCTCAAGTACGACGAAGTCATGAACGAGCAGCGCAAGGTCATCTATAAGCGCCGGGATCAGATCCTCGACAACGCTGATCTTCGTGAAGAATCGATGGGTTATCTCGCAGACGCAATCGACTCAACCATTACAACGTTTTGCGATAGCGACGAACGCGACGAATGGGATCTTCACGGACTTCACTCTGAAGTCGCAGCGATGTGGCCAACTGAGCTCACCGAAGACACACTTCATGCTGCGCTCACAACTGATGATCTCTACGAAACCATCATGAGTGAAGCGACCGCGTATTACGAGCGTCGCGAGGCCGAGTTTGGCGACGACACGATGCGCGAAGTTGAGCGTCAGGTCATGCTCCGCATCATCGATCAGAAATGGCGCGAGCATCTCTACGAAATGGATTACCTGCAGGAGGGAATCAACCTCCGAGCCATGGGGCAGAAGGATCCGCTTATCGAGTGGCAGCGAGAGGGCTACGAGATGTTCGGCTCGATGATGTCTGCCATTGCGACCGACTTCGTGACCTATGTGATGCATGCCCAGGTAACGGTGACCGAGCAGGTGCGCGAGAACGAACCGCAGGTCTCGAACCTGCAGTACACGGCTCCCGTTGACCCCAGCGAGGCTCCTAGCGGCATGCAGGCTGCTGCGCGTGCTCAGGCTGCGGCCGAAGGCCTCGATGTTCCTCCTGAGGCAATCGAAGAGATTTCCAACACGCCAACGGTGAAGAGTGACTGGGACAAGACCCCACGAAATGCTCCTTGCCCCTGTGGTTCGGGCAAGAAGTTCAAGGTCTGTCACGGCGCATGAGGGATTATTCCGACGAACTTGCCGACCTACGTCGTCGGATCGACGAAGCGCGGGTCTACCTGCGTATCGAAGAACTCCTTCTGGCTCGTCCACAACTCGAGACCGAAGCGAGTCGGCCTGACCTCTGGGATGATCCTGACCTTGCTCGAAAGATCAATGGCGAGTTGTCGGCTTGCACTGAAGATCTCGAACTATTCGACCAACTGTCGTCGCGACTCGAAGACGCCGAGACGCTGCATGAACTCGGGCGCGAAGAACACGATGAATCTGTCGAGGCAGAAGTCGAGGAATCGATGGCCGCGCTTGTGTCTGATCTCGGCGAACTCGAACTTCGAGCGCTCTTCACCGGCGAGTACGACGACACCAATGCAATCTGCGAAATCCAGTCTGGTGAAGGTGGTGCCGACGCGCAGGATTGGGCGAACATGCTTCTGCGGATGTTCCTCCGCTGGGCCGAAAAGCGCGGGTTCGATGTCGAGCTTGAGGAAGTCTCTGCTGGTAACGAGGCTGGCATCTCCTCCGCAACGTTCCTGGTGAATGGTCGTCACGCCTACGGGCGGCTCCGTTCTGAACACGGCGTACATCGGCTTGTCCGGATCTCGCCTTTCAACGCGCAAGGGAAACGTCAGACAGCATTTGCGGCCCTCAAGGTCACTCCGTTCCTCGAGGATGTCCCCGACATCGAGATCGACGAAAAGGACCTCCGTATCGACACCTACCGATCCTCCGGTGCGGGTGGTCAGCACGTCAACGTCACGGACTCCGCGGTCCGCATCACCCATTTGCCGACCGGAATCGTTACCTCATGTCAGAACGAGCGAAGCCAGCACCAGAACAAGGACCGGGCGATGCAGATTCTTCGGGCGAAATTGGCTGAGCGGCAGCGTGAAGAACGCATGGCGGAACTTTCCAACATTCGCGGCGAGCAACGTTCGGTGGGCTTTGGAAGTCAGATTCGCTCCTACGTGACGCAGCCGTACCAGATGGTGAAGGACCTTCGTTCGGGATACGAAGTCGGCAATGTCGATGGAGTTTTCGACGGCGACCTCGACGGTTTCATGGAGGCATACCTTCAATGGGAACGTAGCGGGGCCGACACCGCTGGCGAATAGCACTCAGGCGAGAGCCACAAGCTCCAGCGATTCAGCGGAGAAGTAATCCAACTGGCCATCGGGCATGAGCAGCACTCGATCGGGTGCGAGCGCCTCGACGAATTCAACATCGTGGCTCACGATCACCATTGTTCCTGGCCATGCAGCCAGCGCTGTTCCTGTTGCAGTGCGCGACATCGGGTCGAGGTTGTTGGTGGGCTCGTCGAGCAGAAGGAGATTGTGGTTTCCCGCCACGAGCTGAGCGAGAGCGAGCTTTGTCTTCTCGCCGCCGGAGAGCGTTCCGGCATCTTGAAACACTTTGTCGCCGCTGAGCCCGAACATTCCGAGAAGAGCACGGACGCCTTCATCGCCAAGTTCGGAATCGCGACGCATATGGTCGATCATCGAGACGCCTGAATCGATGCCTTCGTGTTCCTGGGCGTAGTACCCGGCAGAAACATTCAGTCCAAGCTCAAATTCTCCGAGGTCAGCATCGGACTTCCCGGCGAGAATCTTTAGGAGACTCGTTTTGCCCGCACCGTTGAGGCCCATGACCAAAAGTCGTTCACCGCGGCCGACATCAAACGAGACATCTGCGAAAACATCGTTTGCGCCGTAACTCTTCCACAGTCCGTTTGCGGTCAGAACTGTTCGTCCACAGTTCGGCGGGGGAGGGAAGCGCAACTCGATGGTCCGCCGTGCTGCTGGACCTTCAACCTGGTTTGAGCGGATTCGTTCGGCTCGGTTGTCGAGATTCTTGGCAACGCGTGCGCGCTTTGCCGTCTGACCGCGCATCGAATCGGCAAGCGTCGATAATCGTTTGATTTCACTTTGTTGGCGCTCAGCCATTTTGCTGAGACGCTCTTCATCGCGTTCGCGTGAGACCAGGTACTGGCTATAGGTACCCCGGTACTCAACGATTTCGCCGGTCGCCTCTTCTGCCTCGCGGTCAAGGTGGATAACGCGGGTGATGGCCTCGTCAAGGAGGTCGAGGTCATGGCTAATGACGAGAAGAGCGCCTCGATACGAGCGCAGGAACGAGAGCAACCAATCACGAGCATCGGCATCAAGGTGGTTTGTTGGCTCATCGAGGAGAAGTAGATCGCTGCCTGCAAACAGGATGCGGGAAAGTTCGAGTCGTCGGCGCTCTCCACCCGAGAGCGCACCAATAGGCAGTTCGAGGCGATCTGATCGCAGTCCAAGGCCGTCAACCAGTTTGCGGGCGTCGGATTCGGCTGCGTAGCCACCATCGATCTCGAATCGTTCCTGAGCATTGGTGAACTTTGTGATGTTCTGCTCAGAAGGGTCGACTTCCATCGCTTGGCGAAGTGTCTCGAGACGATTCGCTGCGACATCGAAGCCTCTTCCCGAAAGCACGTGAGTAATTGCGAGAGTTTCGGGATCGACGGCGTCTTGACGAGGATCCTGCGAGAGGTAACCGGTGCCGCCTGAACGCTCGACGGTTCCGCGCTTCGGAGCGTTCTCTCCACCCAATGTCCGAAAGAGGGTGGTCTTCCCGGCGCCGTTTCGACCCACCAGACCGACCTTGTCGCCCGCCCTCACCTGGAAGGTGGTGCCATCAACGATGGTCTTCCCCCCGATTTCAACAACGAGGTCTCGGACGTTTAACACCGATCAAGTCAACCACTCCTGCGGGGTGGTGCCGACATCGACCATTTGAGGGCCCTCAGCCGGATCCTGCTGTGCCTCAGGAAGTGCGAGCCGGTCCGAGGAAGACGGCGACGGGGTCTCCCTTTCGACGCAGTGCTTCGACGCGATCCACGAGCGTCGGGTCGACTCCGTCAAGAGTTTTGGCCTCGGTGTCCACGCCGCCCGATCCGTTCGTAAGTGCCTCAGCAAGGTCAACGCGACCGGCCGCGATGAGTTGGTCCTGAAGGAGTGACTGATCGATGAAGAATTGGTTCCGTTCGTCCTGAGTCAGTGGATCCCATCCTCCGAGGAATTTCATGCTCGGGTCAGCTTTGAACTGAGTGATTTGGTCAGCGCTGACGATCCAAAGTGTGCCCACGGGTGTGCGGTTTGATTCGGAGCGCTGCGGGCCAAGGTGGCTGATCATGTTCGACTCGGCAACAACTTGGATGCCTGCTCGCTCAAGTTGGAGCCGAAGTGCATCTCCGTAGTCGCCGCGAACCGAACCAGTGGTAACGACGAGGAGCGGTCCCGATCCCTGCAGGGCATCAAGCGTCTGTTGAAGGAAGCCGTCGAGGACGATGCCTGTCGATGGACTCGGTGGCGGAGTCGACGAAGTTGCCGAAGTGATCGGGCCCGTCGCGGCCAACGTGACAACCGTGGCAATTACGGCGAGGAGTCCGGTTGCGATGCGTTGCATTGATTGGGTTGTGATTCGCTCATACAGCACTGACCACAAAACCCAGATGATGGAAAGCCACCACAGGCATGCGATGACCCACCACCATCGGACCACCCAATCGAAGAGCGGCCCGGTGACGCGAGCAGTAGCGATCAAACCGCCGAGAGCGGTAGCGATCACAACGAGTTGCAAGCGAAGAGCGGCGAGTACTCGCATACGAACGGCAAGCCACAGCGATCCTGTCATTGACAGGATCGGAACAACCAAGGCGGCAAGTCCTGAACCTAGGAGTGCGCCATCAAGGCCCGCGAGTTCACTGCGCCCAAGCCACGGAGCGGAGGGAAACCGCAATTGATCGGCTGCAACATGAAAAGCGGTACCGAATCCGGCAGGGCTATCGCCGTTGGTGAGGAAGTAGTGAGCGATTGCTCCGAGGTTTCCGGTTCCGGCAACTTGGTCGAGGAGGACCGGAAGCCAGCAGCCAATGACCACTGCAGATGAGAGTCCCAGGACCCACCAACGTTGTTTGGCTGAAGTCGGCAGCAGAGTGTTGAACGATTTCCTGCGCCAAGCGATGGCGAAAACAGAAACCCCGAGCATTGCAAGCATTGGGAGATAGCCGATATGGCTCTGGAGTTCGAATGACACGAGGAACGCCAATGGTGGCCACATCCAGAAGTCGCCTTCAATGACCGACCAAACTAGGTAAACGGTGAGTGCGAGCGGAAGAAGTGTGATGAACGGATTCCAAGGGTCGCGGATCATTGCCGGGCCCATTGCGTGAATCAGGATTGCGGTCGCGGTCATGGTGAGGGCAACCAATGGCAGGCGGCCTCTTCGCCATGCGACGGCGCTGAGTGCAGCGACCGTCAACGCATTGAGCGTCGCAGCTGCGGCGAGTAGCGCTTCGGGCTTATCGCCAAAGAGGTGATAGGGGAAAGCAAGGAGCCAGTACATCAGCGGACCAGGATGATTCCATCCGAATCGAGAGTAGGGACCGACGAGTGGTGTGTGCCGCCCAACGTCTTCGACCCGCATCGTCAGTACTGCCCAATCGCCACTTGGTCGCCAAACGAGTTCGAGGGCCGCGCGGCCTGCATCAAGTAGTGGCCAGATCACAATTGCGGTGAGAATGGCCGCAACGATGACGGACGCGATCGCCCACGGGTCGCGCCACCATTGCGTGGCCGACTCGCTTGTCGTTCGGAAATCCGAATTCGGAGGGAGGATCGTTTGGGTCACAGCCACTTAAACGGTAGTGCTGGTGGATGCATCTTCCCGAGGCGGCGCCCCGGCAGCTTGAAGAAGGAGTTCAACTGCATCGATTTCAGGTGTCGCATTGGCGAGTGGTCCCGCTTCAAAGAGAAGGGTGCGCTGTAACACCCACGAGAACTGCTGGGGATCAAGGCCAGATCGAAGTTCCCCTCTGGCAAATGCATCCTTGATTGCCGCGTCGAATGATGGTCTGGAGTCAAAGTCGATGAGTTCGTATCGGGGTTGTGCAGTGTGGCCACTGAGAAGAAGCATCATGTTCTGGGCAATCACGGGATTGCGTTGAATCTCATCGGTATTGATGTCAATGAATTCTCGAACAAGCGCAATGCCAGACAGGTCAGGGTCGACGGTCTGGTAGCGCTCGTAGCAATTGATGAACAGCAGGCACATCGCAATGCCCGGACGGGACCCGAACATCTGCTGAAGCGTGGACTCGGAATAGCCGGTGACAGCAGCGATCTCGGACATTGAGAGTTCGCCGAATCCGATTCGTGCGAGCAGTCGCCGAATTGCAATGGTGACTTCACGCATTGAAGTCTCGGCGATGGCCGCGGAACCTTGGTCACCAGCTGCCTCGTGATCGCGCAACTTCCCTGCTAATCCGACAGCGGGCCAACTATTGATCGAATCGACGATTTCATAAAGGCCTCGGTTGTCCTCAGGTCTCCGCGTGAGGGTCACGAGTAGCGGGAGCAGCGCCAAGCCATACGCATCAGGCGAGAATGAATCAGGGTCCAAGCGGTAGCGAGCAGCAAGTCCTTCAAGTAGGGCGCTGAAAATGACTTGCATCGTGGGCTCATCGATTGGCTCGCGTAGCTTCCTTCCCCAACGTTCGAGGCTGGTCAGAAACGGCGCGTACTGAGCAACTTCTGCGTTTCGGTAGAGGTCCTTGAGGATCGCAGCTATTGCTGGATCGTCTGCTTTTGACAGGAATGCCATTCGGAGCCCGAACGATTCGTCATTGACCGCGGCCTCAAAGTGGGCCCGGCAACTCTCAACAATTGCTTGTGGAAGGTCTGTGACCCCCGATTTGGGTCGGACGTCGACGGGAAGATTCGCCACGATCGACGGGTAATTCATGGTGTCGAGGTCAACAAGGTGTGTGACGAGGTCAGCGACATATTCCTCAGTCGAGGGCCAATAGGCATAGAACGTCGAACGGGTGACGTTGGCGACTGCTGCTATCCGAGCGACGGTGAACCCGTTGACCAGAACTGACGACGTGTGGTCAGCCCAAATGGCAATGCCGGCGTCCAAGATCTTGGATCTGGTCGCAGAATGTCGCTCGTTCAGTTTCGTCACCAAGACACCCACCCCAACTGGTTGAACTAGACACCAATGTCTAGTTCAACACACATCGCTGTTCATTGACGTATGGCGTGATGGTTGGAAATCTAGGTCCAGAGAACGGGATCCGACCTTCGCCGCTGCGTGAATCGGTCTAAGCGGGCAGGCGAGTAATGGCGGGAAGAAGAGCAGAGGGCACGGATGGGCCAGCGCCAGGGCTAGGCGCACGCCAGTCGATTGCAGCCTCGGGTCCCTTTGCACACCAGGCCCACACTGCGTTCTGGGCGGGAGACTTCACCGCCCTCGACGAGTTGCTCTCCACCGCACTGGCGCTCGTCGGGCCCGGTCCTTGGCCTGATGAAATCGCAGCCCAAGTCGTCTTTCAGCGTTCACTCGGTGGAGTTCTTGCGTCGTTGCGCGGGAACCGTGACGATGCCGAAAGGGACTTCTTCGACGCCCTCGCTCTCAGTGGCGACCAACCGGTCGATGAGGCTCGGGTCATCGCGTACTCACTGCGCGCAGCGTTCGCGAGCGACGGTGAGCCGGAACGAGCGTTGGATGATGTTGGGCGGGCTCGCCAACTTTCCTCGGCGGTCGGCAATAGCGAACTAGCCGCAGTTGCATCGATTGGAGAAGGTTGGGCGCTTAGCGAGTTAGGCCAGCTTGAGGAAGCGGCTAGCGTGCTTCAGGACGCAACGGAAAACTTGCCCGACAGCCTCGGTCGTTCGGTTGCACAATTGCGACTGGCGGAAGTCGAGTTGATGATGGGTGATCGCGCGTCGGCCCGTTCATCAGTGGACACCGCACGCGAGGCCTTCCTCAAGGCTGAAGCGCGCTACTGGGGAGCTCGCGCAGTGCTTCTCACCGGGGCGATCGACCGAGACCGCGGCGGGCGTTGGCTCAAAATGGCCCGAGAACTCGCTCTTCCTGATCCGGCCTATGAACGGCTCTTTCTGCCCGAAGGCATGCTTTCGATTGATCTGTCGGCAAAGAGCGCAGTGCGACGCGATGGAGTGCCAGTCGTGTTTCTGACTCGTCACGCCGAAGCAGCGGTGCGACTGCTCGCGATGTCGGCACCCGAGGGAATGAGCATTCAACGAATTGCTGACATCTTCTGGCCAGGTGTGCCGCCCGATCGCCAACGCGCTCGTCTGCGCACATTGCTTTGGCAAGCACGAAACTCGTTGGGCGCCGATGCGTGGCGCCTACAACGACAGCATGATCTCGTCGCGCTCGATACAAGTGGTGTGGATGTTCACGGTTCGATTACCGCAACGGCCATAGCCGAAGAGTTTTCATCCCGCCGTTCGCCGTCTCGCTAGGAGACGTACTGATCACACGTCGTCGGGGTCGTACTCGCCACGCTCGTAACGGCGGCGGCGGTTGATCTGCGCGGCAAAGGCCACAACGCAGACCACGGCAAGGATGGCGAAGATCGCGACGAGGATCATGTCCCCAGCCTAGGCGCAGTCATCATCAGGTAATGATCATGGTCGTAACGAACGCCCGATGATCTCTTTCATGATTTCGGTGGTGCCGCCGTAAATGGTTTGAATGCGTGTGTCGAGATAGGCCCGGGCGATCGGATACTCGAGCATGTAGCCGTACCCGCCGTGGAGTTGCACGCAGGAATCAACAACGCGCTTTTGCAATTCGGTCGTCCACCATTTCGCCATCGCCGCTTCTTCTGCGGTGAGTTCCTTGGCGTTCAGCGCCTCGATGCAGCGATCGAGAAAGACCTCAGCGATTTCGATTTCGGTTGCGCACTCGGCGAGAACGAACCGAGAGTTCTGGAATGCGGCGATGGGTTGACCAAAAGCGGTTCGATCATGGGTGTAGGCAAGTGTCCAGCGCAGAGCTTGACGAGCGGCGGCAACAGCACCGACAGCGATCGAGAGCCGCTCTTGTGGAAGGTTCTCGACCAGGTGCAGGAATCCCATTCCTTCGCTGCCTAAGAGGTTGGCGACTGGAACTCGTGCATCGGTGAAAAAGAGTTCAGCGGTGTCTTGAGCGTGGAGCCCCACCTTTTCAAGATTTCGACCGCGCTCAAATCCGGGAGTGTCGCGTTCGATCACGAGGAGGCTCATGCCCTTATGTCGCTCTTTGGGATCGGTCTTCACCGCAACGATGACGAGATCTGCGTTGATCCCGTTGGTGATGAACGTCTTCGCTCCGTTCACGATGTAGTCGTCGCCATCGCGGATTGCCGATGTCGACATTGATGCAAGGTCAGAACCAATGCCGGGTTCGGTCATAGCGATTGCCGTGATGAGATTGCCTGCGCAGATGCCGGGCAGCCATCGCTGTTTTTGTTCATCAGTCGTCAGTGAAAGGAAGTAAGGGAGACACACGTCGTTGTGGAGTGTGATGCCGATTCCGGCCGGTGCTGCGCCGGCATAGGCAAATTCTTCACTGATGATTGCGTTGTAACAGAAGTCCTCAACTCCGCCGCCGCCGAATTGCTCTGGTGCGTCGATGCCCAGAAAGCCGGCGCCACCAGCCGCGGTGAAGAGGTCTCGGTCGACAATGCCGTCGCGATCCCACCGTTCGAAATTCGGCGTTACCTCACGCTCGATGAACGTGCGGACCGATTGTCGAAACAGTTCGTGGTCTTCGGTGAAGATGGATCTACGCATGCGCAGAGCGTATGCGTTTGTGGCGAAATCTGTTGGGCTGATCCGCAAGTTTGCGGTCGGACCTGTGTACGATCAGGAGCGAACACGGGAGTCCGGGAGGCCGGGCTGAGAGGGAAGAGCCGATCTCTTCCGACCGTTGCACCTGATCCGGGTCATGCCGGCGAAGGAAGTTTTCGGTTCACACATTGGTTGTGCTCGTTCGTGTCGCTCCCTTTTAGGCGCCTGACATGTCTGAACTCGTTGACACAACACCATGCGCCGCAATCATCATCATCGGCGGGGTGCGCCCGGATGTGAGTTTGGCGGCGGCACTTGAGTCTGAAGGCGCTCTCGTTATCGCTGCGGACTCCGGGGCAGTCCATGCGAAGGCGGCGGGACTCACTATTGACATCGCTGTTGGAGACTTCGATTCCATTCCACAGACGCTTCTCCAGGAGCTCGAATCGGCAGGAGTGAAGATCGAGCGACATCCCGTCGTGAAGGATGCAACTGATCTCGAACTCGCGATTGATGTGGCAATCAGACAAGGCGCTGATGTCATTACGATCGTCGGCGGGCACGGTGGTCGGGTGGACCAGTCGTTTGCGAACGCGTTCGTGATCTCCTCGCCGACCTACTCGCATGTTTCGATGCACGCGATCCTCGATTCCGCGCTTGTGTCAGTCGTGCACGGCGGGGGAGGGGTCACATTTGTCGGTGATCCCGGTGATGTCGTCACGATCCTCCCGCTCCACGGTGACGCTGTAGGCGTGCGGACAGAAGGGCTCGAGTATCCGCTTCGGGGAGAACGATTGCCTGCGGGCACCACACGTGGCGTGAGCAACGTCCTCCTCAACCACGAGGCAACGGTGTCAATCGAGGAGGGCACCGTGCTTGTCGTCCGCCCTAGTCCAGAACTTTCATGACTGAAGATGGAGAAGTGAAATGAGAAGATTGATTGCTGCGGGCCTTCTTGCTCTGACTGTTTTAGGAGGCGCGTGTGCCTCCGAGAAATCCGAAACTTCTTCGTCGGTTTCACCGGTGCTTGTGGACGGATCGCTTCCGCGTTTCGAAAATTCAGTCACGTTGAGAGTGATGACCCATGACTCGTTTGCGGTCTCGCAATCTGTCCTCGATGAGTTTGAGTCGGCGACAAACGTCAGGGTCGAGTTGGTCTCATCGGGAGACGCGGTTGCGATGACAAATGCCGCGATTCTCACCGTGGGCAATCCTGTTGCTGATGTCATCTTTGGTTTCGATGAAAACCTTCTCGGGTCAGTTCTTCGTAGCGATCTCCTTCAGCAGTACCGCCCTGAGCGTCTGGAGAATGTTGACCCAGCCTTTGTGATTGATGAATCCGGAATGGCAACACCGATTGATCACGGGAACGTTTGTGTGAACTTTGATCGTGGAGCATTTTTGGCCTCCGGAACGCCGATTCCTTCCACATTCGAGGAGCTTGTTGATCCTTCAGTGAAGAATGATTTCGTCGTTGAAGACCCTTCGACATCAACTCCCGGTCTGGCCTTCATGCTCGCAACCATTGCCAAATTCGGCGGCGGCGATGACGCGACCGACGGAGCTGCATGGCTCAACTACTGGAAGCAACTGAAAGCGAATGGTCTGAGCGTCGTCGACAGCTGGGAAACCGCGTATTACGCCAACTTTTCTGGTGGGAGCGGTAAGGGTGATCGTCCGCTCGTCGTGAGCTATGCGTCGAGTCCGCCCGCAGAGGTATCCGACACGAGCCTCCCCGTAGACCAATCGCCGACCGGAGTTGTGACCCAAACCTGTTACCGCCAGACGGAATTCGCCGGAATCCTCAGAGGGGCCTCCCAGCCGCAGGCGGCCGCGGCGTTTATCGAATTCATGCTTGGTGGTTCGTTTCAAGCTGATGTTCCTGGACAGATGTACGTCTACCCAGTGGTGACGAGCACACCCTTGCCAGACACATTCGCGAAATACACAGCGCCAGTTGATGCTCCGCTGGCGTTGCCCTATTCGGATGTGGCGGCCAATAGGGAGCGGTGGATATCTCAGTGGTCCGCACTCTTCCGCTAGCCGATTCGAGGGCCAACTCGAGTTCCCGCAGATTCCTTTGGTGGCGAATTCTGGCGGCTGCTCCACCGCTGCTCTTCCTTGCGGTGTTCTTTGCTTGGCCCGTTGTCGCGATCCTCCTTCGGGGACTCCGAACCGAGGGGGCATGGGACTTCTCAGCCTTCGGTGAGGTTGTCGCTGATCCGACGATGCGAAGAGTCCTGTGGTTCACGATCTGGGAGTCGATTGCCTCGACGGTCCTTTGCGTGCTTTTCGCACTGCCGGGAGCCGCACTATTCGCTCGGTACAGGTTCCGGGGCAAGAGGCTGCTGTGGTCTGCGCTTCTCGTTCCCTTTGTGCTCCCGACTGTTGTTGTCGCAGTTTCTTTGCTCGGGGTCATCGGCAGTGGTGGACTCACTGGAGTCAATCTCAGTGGGACGGTGTGGGCGATTCTGATCGCTCATGTGTTTTTCAACTACGCCGTGGTGGTCCGTACCGTTGGTTCGACATGGTCAACGATTGATCCCCGACTTGAAGAGTCGGCTCAAGCGCTAGGCGCTCGACCTTGGCGGGTGTTCGCAGAGGTGACATGGCCACTCATCCGATCATCCGTCGCTGCCGCATCGTCAATCGTCTTCCTCTTCAGTTTCACCTCATTCGGGATCGTGTTGATCCTTGGCGGCAGTACTCATCGCACGCTTGAGGTTGAGATTTACGATCAAACGGCAAAGTTCCTTCATCTTGATATCGCTGCAGTACTTGCGCTTCTCCAGTTGCTTGTCGTCGTCATCATCCTTGTGTGGTTCGGGCGATCACAGCGTCGTCGTTCGGTTTTGTTCGATCAGCGTTCCGCAACCGAAACCGAAAAACCTGCCGGAACTCCACGACAGCGTTGGTTCATTCGGTCGAATATCGCGTTCATTGCGGTGCTTTTTGGGACCCCACTGGCCGTTCTTGTTGTGCGCTCGTTCGCTACTCCGGAGGGGTGGGGTTTCGGTTTCTATCGCGCACTTACCAACAGTCGGGGAGGGTCAACGTCCTTCGTGCCCCCAATCGACGCGATAGGAAACTCGCTGTTGTTCGCATCCATTGCGACTGCCATTGCGCTCGTTCTCGGTCTCTGCGCAGCCTGGGCAATCGTTGGTGACGGTTCCGCTCATTCCGAGACGCGCTTCAGCCGCTGGACCGATACTGCGCTGATGATTCCGCTCGGCACCTCGGCTGTCACGGTGGGCTTTGGATTTCTGATTGTTTTCGACGAGCCGCCACTCAATCTTCGATCTTCGCTCTGGTTGATTCCGATTGCGCACGCAGTCGTCGCGCTTCCGTTTGTCGTGCGGTTGCTGGTTCCTGCGCTGCGATCAATCGATCCGCGTCTGCGAGAAGCGGCTGCGACGCTCGGAGCTTCTCCTCGCCGGGTGTGGTTGAGTGTTGAAGTGCCGATCGTTGGGCGAGCGCTCGCTGCTGCAGCAGGTTTCGCGTTTGCTGTCTCACTTGGTGAATTCGGAGCAACGGCTTTTCTGGTTCGTCCCGACCGGCCGACCATGCCAATTGCGATCTATCGGGCGTTGGGCCGACCAGGGGAGTACAACTTTGGGCAAGCTATGGCGATGTCGACAATCCTGATGCTGCTCACAGTTGTCGTCATGCTCCTAATCGACCGCTTTCGTCCTGCCAGTGTTTCGGAGTTCTGAGATGAGTAACTCCTACCTTGTGCTGAATCATGTGAGTGCTCGCCATGGCCGAAACGATGACGAAACCCTTCACGACATTTCTCTTGATGTCACTGCAGGCGAGGTCATCGGCGTACTCGGTTCATCTGGTTCGGGGAAGACCACACTGTTGCGAGTCATTGCGGGGCTTCATGTTGCCTCGGAGGGCTCGGTCATTCTCGACGGCGTCGACATAACGACGACCCCCACCCACTTGAGGGGTGTTGGTTTGATGTTTCAAGAGCACGCACTCTTCCCGCATCTCACCGTTTCGGACAACGTGGCCTTTGGGTTGCGGATGGCGAAAGTCTCAAATCCCGATCGTTCCCTCCGAGTGGCCGAAGTCCTCGAACTTGTTGGTCTCGCTGGTTTCGGATCGCGTGACGTCTCCTCGTTATCTGGGGGAGAGCGACAGCGTGTCGCCCTCGCTCGAACGCTTGCGCCATCGCCTCGGCTTCTTCTGCTCGACGAACCTATGGGTTCGCTTGATCGGATCCTGCGAGATCGTCTGGTGTCGGAACTTCGGGAACTCATCGTCGACCTTGGCCTCACGGCTCTTTATGTCACGCACGACCGATCAGAGGCCTTCGTATTGGCCGATCGCATCGCTGTCCTTGATGAGGGCGCAGTTGTACAGATCGACACGCCCGCAGTTCTCGACGCGTGCCCCACCACCGAGCACGTTGCCCGATTGCTTGGTCACCGGTGATCGTTGCACTTAGGACACAATGGGCGCATGGATCTGACCGCAACCCTTGATGCCTCGTGTTCGCTCAAGCAATTGCGGAATTGGGTCGGCGACCTTTCTCGCTATCCCGATTGGCTCACGATCGTTCCGCGGGCAGAGCTCGAAGAGGGCAGCGAGCCCAACGCTTGGGCCGTGGA
>CAEZTR010000005.1_pt1 | contig 25380 bp, 22 predicted proteins | sample 7264261 | NCBI WGS metagenome assembly CAEZTR01 (sample SAMEA6813809, study PRJEB35770) | freshwater metagenome | biome: Freshwater; feature: Freshwater reservoir; material: water | place: Czech Republic | collected 2017-08-18 | depth 0.5m m
CGTGAGTTGATCAGCACCGTTGTAGGTATAGGTGTACTCACCCGTCACCGCGCCGTCGGTAAGAACTTTTTGCGAGGTGCGATTGGAGTTTGCGTCGAATGTGTAACTCCATGATTTCGCCGCAGGTAACAGACCTGCCGATGCAGTTGCGCTTGAGAGATGACCCGCTTTGTCGTGCACAAATGACATCGCAGAGGTCTTTCCTGCGGCAGTGAACGAGGTGCCGGAAACGTTGTTTGCTGCGGAAATCTGAAGTGTGGTGGCCCATGACTGTGCATTTGGACCGGTCCAGGACATCGCATTCAATCGGTTGGCAATGTCATAACCGTTCGCAACCGAAATGCCGTTGCCGTATTCGATGGATCTAGAGGTGCCATCGGGATTCATCGTGAGCGTCGCAACAACTCGGCCATCGAGGGAAACGGATCGCAGCCAGCCTCGGGCGTCGTAAACGTTTGTCGTGATGGACGGCACGGCGCCGGGCGCAGTCGTCGTGACCGAGGCAATCTCGCCGGTTCTCGTGTCGTAGGTGGTCAGTGATCGGATTCCATATCGATCTGTCGCAAGAACTGGTCGGCCATGCAGATCGACCTCGGCTCTCGTCGTCGAAACATCAGAACCAATAGTTGAAGTCTGTTGCGCAATGAGTGGGTTGCCGTCGACGGCGTAGACGGTTTCCTCGACCATCTTCTGACCCATCCCGACAAGTTCAATCTTCGTCTGTCGACCAGCCTTGTCATAGGTGGTGCACATAGTTCCGCCATCGCTCAGTGCAAGAGCAACCGTGCGACCTGCGCTATTCACCCACTGTGTGCTCGATGGCCCATCGCCACCATCGCCCGGAGTCGTGGTCTTCTTTGCAGCTCCACCTTGGTTGGCCGACGATGCACCGGGACACGCTGACTTTGCGCTTTCCTTATCGCCCCAATAGGAGAACGTAAACGAATTGCCGCCAGGCGCAGTCGATGAAATTTGTCGGCCCCAGCCGCCCTTACCGTTCTTTCCTGATTCGTACGCAAGTGAGGTCTTCGCATTGGCCTGCGTTGTCCGCGAACTCACCAAACCTGTGGCGGGGTTGTCGTAGGTGGTCTTCGAAACACTCTCGACGTTTGCGTTCTGCACCGTTGGATCAATGACCTTGGTGGTTGTGGCATAGCCATACTGCGGTCGAAGACGATCAGTGGGAATCGATCCACCCGATCCTGCATCGGGGCCACTCCAAAGAATGTCCATTGATGCTTGTGACTGGGGACTCGAAACATCTACGCGAATCGATTGGAAGCCAGGCTGTAGATCGAGTTCGTTGCAACCGCCGTTGCTGCACAGAACATTGTTCACCCGCAACGTGGCAAGCGAATTGTTCGAAGTAAACGAATACTTGCCCGCCGTGTCGATGCGCAGGCCACCTGTCATCACCGCAGCCCATTCGCCGTTATTTCCCGCAGGCGATGATGGCCAGTTCACCGTGAGTGACGGCGAAGGAACGCCATCGACTTTGGGTCCCATTTCCTGCACGCCGTCAACACCAAGGTCAGTCGTCGACGGCCAGTAGGTGACGTCAAGGCCTTTCATCTCGAGGCCGTCGGACGCGACCTCATAACTCTTGTCGTACTCACGAAGCGATGCTTGTGATTCAGCGATGGAACCCTTCGTGGGGCCACGAGTTTCAACAAGCTGACCGTTTTCATACCGCCGTGTCGATACGAGACCAGTGAAGTCGGTTTCAACCAGCAACTGGCCAGAAGGGAAGTCCCACACGCGCCGTGCTTCTTGGCCAGCGGAATTCGTCAGAATCGTCGGGAAGAAAGTGGTCGGGTCGTAGACCACAGTTGCCACGACACCACCGAAACACGAATCAGTTGCCGTTGTGTATTGCGAGGTCTCGTAGTTGTACGAACGGACACAACGTGTTGCACCTGCCGCAGATGCACCCTCGGTAAGAGAAGCGACTTTTCCTTCATCGGTGTAGGTCGCCTTCGTCCAGAACTGTGAATCGTCTGCACCGATCACATTCGAAGCGGCAGCACTTGCAACGAGCGGTGAACGAACCGTTGCAATATGGCCGACATCGTCATAGGCAAGATCAGTTACAAGCGCGCCGTCGCCACCGGCTTCGGGATAATCAACAAGACGTCCAATGCTCGGAGCGCCACCCTTTGTGGCAACGTAGAAAATCGCGGAAGTCGATCCATCCCAGAACTTGACCTGACACAACATGCCCGCTGGCGCAGCTACGAAACCCGCAACTGGTTTGGGGCAATCACCGCCGCCATAAATGAACTCGATCTTGCGACCCGAAACCGGATCAGAAACGGTTTGTATGCGACCGTCAGTCGAGGTTTGACCAAGAACGGGTTTGTCGCCTGCGTTCACGCTGATGAGATCGGCAAACGTTCCATCGGCATTTGGTCGGAATACTGAGGTGGTGTCTTTTGTGGTGACGGTGTAATCGCCAGATGCATCTCGAAGAAGGACAGGAGACAAACCGTTGGTGTTTACCGTGCCGCCCGAAAGCTGCACAGGAAGGTACGAACCGGCCGCCCCTTCGCGGTAGGCCGAAACAATTCCGTTATCGGAGAGAAGGCTCACGCTCTTGTCGCCGTTGAACTGGATGCGTTGGAACTGACTCGACGAAGCCGCCTGCAGACGCCAACCGGCGGGCACTCCCGGCATTGGCCTATTTGATCCCTGGAACGAAAGTCCGAAACCAACTTTTCCGGGGATAGCCGCCATCGAATGTGATGACCACCCAAACGAGGCTTCGCCCGAAGAGAGGCTCACCGACAGTCCGCCGACTGAATCTGACTCTTGCGCGTCGGTCATTTGCACATCGACTTGGAACGTGCCACCCACGGTTTCTTGGCCCGGACTTTGGGCCGTCCATGTGTACACCCGACCTTGCTGCAAACCTGCCGCAACCGGAATTCGCGATGTTGTGCCGTTTTCTTTGTATTCGCGAGGACCGAATCCGCTTTGCCCGTCACTCAAATCGTCAAGAACGAATGTCCAAGCGCCTGACTTTCCCGGCACCACAAGTGTGGGTGAAAGCGATGTCGCCACCCACGTCGATGGAGTGATTTGCGAGCCGTAGTAGGCCGGAATCAACTGACCGCCGCCGTTCGCAGCAGGAAGGGCAGCCAGAGTGGTGGGGTCGCCAGCGCCTCCCGCCGCACCACGAGTTGCCGAAGGTTTCGATGAACACGCGCTCGCTAGTAACGCAAGCGTGAGCGCGATCGAAAGTGCAGCAAAAGTGGAACGGCGGAGCATGAACGTTGCAAACGTCGAATCAGAAATTCTTGACGTTGATGGTGACGATGCGGTCGGTATCCGAGTCGTTCATCGTGGGCTGATCGCACTTGATCGTGACCGCAGCGGTGCGGGAGTTCACGACGCACGATGACTGATTGACCCACTTGTTATCGACTTTCCCCACCTTCACCGTGATGGTGACCGGAATGCATGTTGGAGCCGCAAGTGATCCAGTCGGCTTGTAGTCAACGCAGTAGTCCGCCGACCACTCTTGTCCGTCGTCCGAGTTTGTTGAGCGATATCCGCCAACGAATGCCTGACCGCCAGTCGCGATCGAATCAACGTTTCCTTGCGCAACCGGATCAATGAGAAACCCGAGACCAGGCGATGCGGGCGTGCTCAATGTCATCGGCGAACCGGAGTTGTTGTTGATGGTGATGCGCATCGGCTTCGTGAATAACGTGTAGCGAGGGCGCATTTCCTTCCCGTCTCGTTGCCACGATCCCTGATCGAGAGTGCATCCGATAAACGACCCCTGCGTGTTGCAACTGCCGCCGTTTGTACCCGAGGAAGGATTTTGAAATTCCGGTTGTGCACCGGTCTGCTGCAGCGTGAACGGTGCAGTTGAACTGTTCACGAACAGACGGTTGTCCGTTCCCTGCCAAATCTTGTTGGGCATGAACTGAATCGCACCGACGCCCGTGAACGGGTCAGGCGTCAAAGATCGCCATCCGTACACGTTGCCAGTTCCCTCAGTCCGCAAATCGCCGTAGTACCCCGTCTCATCGACACAGGGCGCACGGTTATAACTGCAAAACGCTTTCGTGACCGTCAGCGGCACCTTGGCATCGAGCTTGTTCGGCGCCGAAAACTTCTTCGTCTGATTATCGAGCACGAAACACGTCACGATGTTGCGCTTCGTGGCGAAACCGGAGTCTCCGTCGCTGTCGCGCGGCGGCGCGCAGAACTCGTTCAGATCAGATTCAGACAGCGATGCTGCCGACGCGCCGGCTGCACTGCGATTACTCGGGGACGAGCTTGAACAGCCCGAAGCCACGAGAGCAACGGCGAGACATGCAGCAAGGACCAAGGGAAGTGAGCGCTTCTTCATGGCGTGGCACCATAGCAGATTGTCAACTTCGTTGACATAGCCGAACAGATGCCAGATTCAGCCCCGGCGGGCCAGTAGTTCTTCTGCGATCTGCACGGCGTTGAGCGCCGCACCCTTTCGGAGGTTGTCACCGGAGAGGAAGAGCGAAAGCCCGTGCTCCACAGTGCGGTCAGTGCGGATGCGACCCACAAAGGTGGGGTCAACGCCGGCGGCCATAAGTGGAGTCGGGATGTCAGCCAGTTCCACACCTGGGGCCTTCACCAATAGGCGACGAGCATCTTCCGGGGTGATGGAGTTGGTGAACGAAGCCGAAATCGACAGCGAGTGACCGGTGTAGACCGGAACCCGAACGCAGGTCACGGTGACCTCAAGGTCCGGAAGTTCCAGAATCTTGCGCGATTCGTTGCGGAGTTTCTGTTCTTCATCGGTTTCGCCACGACCGTCGTCAACCAATTTTCCGCAGAAGGGGATCACGTTGTACGCAATCGGCGCTGCAAACTTCTCGGGAATCGGCATGTCGATAGCGGTTCCCGACATCGTGAGTGCCGGCGCACCTTCACCGATCTTGCGAATCTGATCGTCGAGTTCCGCTGTACCGGCGAGCCCGCCTCCCGACACTGCCTGGAAGGTCGTGACGGTAAGGGCGCGCAATCCCGCTTCGATATCGAGCGGCTTAAGCACCGGCATTGCGACCATCGTCGTGCAATTGGGATTCGCCACGATGTTCTTCGGAATGGAATCGAGCGCGTGCGCATTGACCTCGGGCACAACGAGCGGAACGTCGGGATCCATGCGCCATGCAGAGGAGTTGTCGACGACGACGGCACCGGATTCAGCAACCCGCGGGGCCAACGCCAACGCAGTTCCGCCACCGGCAGAGAACAAGACAATGTCGAGGCCGGAGTAATCGGCCGTGTCCGCGTCTTCCACGACGACCTCACCATCGGCCCACGGCAAACGACGACCAGCAGAGCGGGCCGAAGCGAACAAACGAAGTTGAGAAACTGGGAACTGACGCTCAGCGAGAACGGCGCGCATGACGCCACCCACCTGACCGGTTGCTCCGACGATACCGATACGCATAAGGGCAGAAACCCTAGTGGTCACCCCGCAGGGCTCCACCAACGAGTTTCGCGAGTTGCGCCAAACTCCCGAAATAGAGCCTCAAACCCCAGTTGGGGTTAGTCGACGTAGACGGGTCCGTCAGCGAGGCCAAAGGCATCGTGCAAGGCGATGACCGCTCGCTCGACATCGGCCTCGGCCACCACGCAGCTCACACGAATCGCTGACGTCGCAATCATCTCAATGTTGATGTTGTTGGCCGCAAGCGTCTCGAACACCGTCGCGGCAACGCCAGGGTGCGATTTCATTCCCGCACCAACAACACTGACGCGCGCGATTGCGGGATCACCGTTAACGCGCGTCGCACCGATATCTGCGGTGTGCTGTTCACAGATTGCAATTGCAGCATCGAGTTCACTGTGCGGAACAGTGAACGAAATGTCGGTGACACCATGATCAGAGGTGTTCTGCACAATGAGATCGACATTGATGTTCGAATCAGCAAGAGCGCGGAACATCAGCGCCGCAATACCGGGACGGTCGGCAACACCGCCGATCGTGACCTTTGCTTCATCGGCATCGTGCACAACGGCAGAAACGATTGCCTGTTCCATGGTGTCGTCCTCCTTGGTGACGATCGTTCCGGTTTCCCAAGAAAATGCTGAGCGAACATGAAGATCGACACCGTGAGTACGGGCGAACTCCACAGAACGCATTGCAGGTTTAGGACAACCGTTTGCCGTCATCTCGAGCAATTCATCGAAACTGATTTTTTCCATCTTGCGGGCGTTCGACACGATGCGCGGATCGGTAGTGAACACGCCGGTGACGTCGGTGTAGAGCTCGCAGGAATCTGCGCCCAACGCGTGCGCAAGCGCAACTGCAGTTGTGTCAGATCCTCCCCGACCAAGGAACGTCACATTGGCTTCGGGGGAAACACCTTGCGCGCCGCCGACCACTGCAACCCGTCCCGCTGCCAACGCTTCGACAACGCGAGCGGGCTTGACGTCGACGATCTTCGCGTTGCGATAGGTGGAGTCAGTGAGGAAACCAGCTTGTGAGCCGGTAAACGATTCAGCCTCAATGCCCGTGTCGGCAATGGCCATACACAGCAGAGCCATTGCCTTGCGCTCGCCTGCGGTCACGAGCATGTCCATCTCGCGACCGGGCCGGGTGTCGGAAACTTCAGCAGCAATGCGAAGCAGATCGTCTGTTTCCTTGCCCATCGCGGAAATCACGACCACGACCTGATTGCCGTCTCGAACCGTGCGCGCCACATGGGCTGCTACGGCGCGCATGCGCTCTGGATCACCAACCGAGGTGCCACCGAACTTCTGAACAAGGAGAGCCACGGATCGCAACGCTACCGGCCGCCCCGACTCCGCTTCGAAACAGCGCCGGCCCGCCCTTCGAACCAGCCTCGGCCCCGACCCAATTCGCTTGTAGGTTCTCTGTCCATGGCTCGTACCTCGGACCGTCGACAGCGACACCTAGCCCGCCAGAAGGCGCAGGCCGCAGCGACCGCCCGACAGCGGAAAGCTCGTCGCCGCAAGCAGATTGCTGCAGGTGGCGTCGCAATCGTTGTCGTGCTCTCAACCCTCGGGGCCGTTTTCGGCTCCATGAGCGCAACAACAAAATCTTCGACACCAACCACGACTGTTCCGACATCAACCACCTTGCAGAGGTCCGGAATCGTCCCACCGGCGGTTCCACTTGGGGCAACGCTCACCGGAGCAACCCCATGTCCCGCCGAGGACGGCTCTTCCGCTCGAACCACAACGTTTGAAACTGCGCCGCCCACATGCATCGACAACAACTACTTCTACACCGCCACCATCACGACTACGAAGGGCGTGATGACGGTGCAACTCAATCCAAAAGTGTCACCACAAACGGTGAACACATTTGTGGTGCTCGCCCGCTATCACTATTACGACGGGCAACCAATCACCAACGTGCGCAACCGGGCTTCATTCACCGCAGGCATGGAATTCATCGACGGATCAACACAACCTGGATTTGCCATTCCGGGTGAGATCCCCGAAAAGGGAACTGTGTTCACCCCCGGTGCACTTTCGATGACACCCGCTTCTGCGTCGAACGGCATCGGCGGCCAATTGGTCTTTGCCACGTTTGATCAGGCCGCCGACAACAATCAGCAAGTCACCCCCCTCGGCATCATGCTGAGCGGCGACACGACGCTCACGGCGATAAACCAACTCGCGAGCGAGTCCGGGATGCCCACGGCGCTCGTCACGATTACCTCGATCTCCGTCGTTCGGAGTGGAGCGATCCCGGGCTGAACCTCGGCGTTGCGGTGAGTGCGGCTCCGTTGATTCATCGGTGCGATCGCCGGCGCCGTCCCCGACTTGCTAGCGTCCCCGCCCGATGGGAACCGCAAAGCGTGAACGCCAAAAAGCTGGACATCAGGCCCGCCTCAATGTCGAACGATCATTGGATCGACGCGATCAGCGACGACGCCGACTCTTTTCGATCGTTGGTGCAGCCGTCGTCGTCGTAGCTACCGCAGCGCTGTTTATTGGGCTGAGCGACAACAGTTCGACGTCGACCACCGCAGCAACCACGACCACCACGCTTGCGACCTCTACAACCATTTCCGCCGAAACGCTCCCTTCAGCGGCAGGGAAGCCGTGTGTCGCATTCAACGACACGCTTCCCGCTGGTGCACCTGAAGTGACCATGCCGGTTGGCGAAGTACCCACGTCACTTGTTGTGGAGGACCTCATCACGGGGACCGGCACGCCAGTCGTTGCTGGAGATTCCGTCACCGTGAACTACATCGGCGTGTCCTGCTCAACCGGAAAGATTTTCGATTCCTCGTGGGCAAGCGGAAAGCCGATCACGTTCCCCTTGAACCAGGTCATCAGTGGCTGGTCCCAAGGCTTGGTTGGAATGCAGCCAAATGGTCGCCGACTTCTCGTCATCCCGGCTGATCTTGGCTACGGATCAACCGGCCAAGGCGGCATCGCTCCTGATGAATCGCTGATCTTTGTCGTCGACCTTATTTCGGCATCCGCATCGGCAACCCCAGGGACTACGCCGAACTAACGCAAACACTTTCGCTTAGCTGACGGCCTCAGGAAGCGCAGAAATGTCAGAGAGTTTTCCGTCTCGGTGAACGATCACGTTGCCCTTGCCGGCGACGCGCCAGCCGCCACTTCCGATGTCATCAATAACAGCGGTGCATGTCGGAAGTTCAAGCAGAACGACGCCAGCAGATGCAAGGTCAATCGTGCGTCGAACTTTGTCGGGTGACCATTCATCACTGCGCGCAATAACCGCAACGCCGGGCAGTAGCCCAAGCCCAACGGTGAACGCTCCGCCGCGCGTGTCGACCATTGGGTCGCACAACACATCGGCGCCGGCGCCGCTACCCACAAGCGCGGCACCGCCACGCCATGAGGAAAGAAGCGCGTCGTACGTCGGGGTGTCTTTCAAGACCGATCTGATGTGCATCGGCGAGACACCGGTGAGATACAAGAACTTTGCGTTTGCGACAGCAGAGATGTTGTCGGCATCGAGCGCGTCGGTGCGCGAATACACAGGAACCTCGCGAACGGTTGCGCCAAGCTTGGCAAACCATTCGCGCGCAGCGGCAACAGACTTCTGCGGGTTCTCATAGGCCCAACCCGTGGCAAGCAACGTCACTTCAGTTGCACCAACAGCGGCGAGAAGTTCCGAGTCGAAGGTGCACCCTTCCGAAAATTCTCCTCCGCCAACAAGTGCGAGTGGTCCGGTCATTGATGTACCTCCGGGACGGTGACGGCACGACGGGCACTCACCGACACAAAGTGTCGGAGAGGAACAACGGCTGTCGACAAAGTGAAACGGTCAATATCGTCATTCATGAGCGGCGTTGTACGCAATGCAGCAGCGATGTCGCGACCAACATGAAATCCGCGCACCGAACGGGTTGCTGACCAGGGCGCAAGACCGAACACGCGAAGCGTGCCGGGACGAACCACTGGTTCAATGGCGAGCAATCGGCCACCTGGGGCCAAGAGCGCGTCGATTGCATTCAGCGAAGCGGTGAGATCGGGAAAGCGAATCAATTCGGCAACAGAGACCACGGTGTCCCATTGGCTTCCACCAGACACGGCCCCGTTGTCGATGGCCTCGCGAAGAATGCTCCGAGCCCCGGGATCGGAAAGGTCAAGAACTCGACCGCTTGACGCGGCCAACGCCTGAGCATGCCGGCGGCCGAGTTCCTCTTCGACAGCTTTGGGGAACCGGCGCTGACCTTCGACGATCACTGTTTTGCGGCTCGACACGATGAGCACGCTAGTGGGGGCACCGATTACGGCCGTCAGGGTCGGCATTAAGCACCGAAACCTACCCAGCGGTAACCTCTGGCGCTCTCCGGGATGGCCGGTGACCAGTGAAAGAGGAATGGCTGTGGCAATCGAACGAATCGGAATCATCGGATCCGGGATTATGGGATCAGGCATCGCCGAAGTAGCCGCCAGCACCGGCCACACCGTGGTCCTGCGCTCCCGTTCGATCGACAGCGCCAACGCGATGCTCGCTGGTTTACAGAAGTCGCTCGCCCGACAGGTTGAGAAGGGCCGCCGTGAACAAGCCGACGCCGATGCCATCGCAGCACGCGTCACCGCAACCGCCGACCTTTCCGACCTTGCCGATTGCGATCTCGTCCTCGAATCGGTTGTCGAAGACCTTGATGTGAAATTGGCGCTCTTCCGCGAACTCGATGGCATCGTCAAGGCCGACGCCATCATCGCCACGAATACTTCGACGCTCCCGGTCGTCGAGATGGCCATGGCCACCAACCGTCCGGGCCAGGTGTGCGGCGTTCACTTCTTCAATCCGGCACCGGCAATGAGTCTTGTTGAAATCGTTCGCCCGATGACGGCCGACGACGCAACCATTGCCGCTGTCACCGCATTCGCACAGGCTTGCGGAAAGGACCCTGTTGAAGTTGCCGACCGCGCCGGCTTCATTGTGAACGCGCTTCTCTTCCCGTATCTCAACAACGCAGTCAAGTTGCTTGAGAACGGCGTTGCATCTCGCGATGCGATCGACACCGCAATGAAGGGCGGCTGCAACTTCCCGATGGGACCGCTGCAACTCCTTGACCTTGTCGGACTCGATACTTCGGTTGCCATCCTCGACGCGCTGTATGACGAATTCCGCGATCCGAACTTCTCTCCGGCACCGCGCCTTCGTCGCATGCTGACTGCCGGCCACCTCGGTCGGAAGTCGGGCATTGGTTTCTACGACTACCGCAAGTAAGCCTCCGTCATCGTCGATGACCGATTAGTCGTGTTGCCTATCGCGCCACCGCATTCGCAGTGGCAATTTCCCGAGCCCGATACCGCTGACGAAAGTGGTCTCGTTGGCATCGGCGCTGACCTCGAGCCCGGCACTGTGCTTGGCGCGTATCGAGCGGGAATCTTTCCAATGCCATTCAACAACGGACCGACCGTTGGGTGGTGGTCACCAGACCCGCGCGGAATTCTCCCGCTTGATGCGCTGCGCGTGTCGCGTTCCCTGCGGCAGTCGATGGACCGTTACGACATCACAATCGATTCAGCGTTTGATGAAGTTGTTCGTGAGTGTGCCAATCCCGATCGCGATGGTGCGTGGATTACATCGGCTATTGACTCCGCCTATCGCGAACTTCACCGATTGGGATGGGCCCACTCGGTAGAGACTCGCGACAGATCGACAGGCGAACTCGTTGGTGGCCTCTATGGCATCCATATCGGCGGACTGTTTGCAGGCGAGTCGATGTTTCATCATTCCCGTGATGCCTCCAAGGTGGCACTCGTCGGACTCGTGGAGCATTTGCGCTCGCGAGGCGTGATCCTCCTTGATGTCCAGTGGCTCACCCCACACTTGGCCAGCCTCGGGGCGATCGAAATCCCACGCGCCAAGTACCTGTCTCTGCTTGCCAAGGCCTTAGCAATTCCCGTTCGCCCCTTCACTTCAGAGGTGTCACCGTGACAAAGCAACCATCAGTGGGCGACCATGGAGACATGAGCTCGACCCCTTCTGGAGAATCGATTCGATCGGCCGACCGTCCCTGGATGATGCGCACCTACTCGGGGCACTCAACTGCGCGCGCCTCGAACGAGCTCTACCGAACCAACTTGGCCAAGGGTCAGACCGGCTTGTCGATTGCGTTCGATCTTCCAACCCAGACCGGTTACGACCCCGATGATCCGCGCTCGCGCGGAGAGGTTGGCAAGGTCGGCGTTCCGGTTGCCGAACTTGGCCATATGCGCGAACTCCTTGAAGGCATCCCCGTTGGCGGGATGAATACTTCGATGACGATCAACGCGACTGCAGCATGGCTGCTTGCGCTGTATGTCGCCTACGCCGCAGAGAACGGCGTTGCTTCAAGCGAACTACGCGGCACAACCCAGAACGACATCGTGAAGGAATACCTCTCGCGAGGCACGTACATCTTCCCGCCAGAGCCTTCGCGTCGACTCATCGTCGACATGGTGGCGTGGTGTTCGGAAAACATCCCGGCGTGGAATCCGATGAACGTCTGCAGTTACCACCTGCAAGAAGCCGGAGCCACACCGGTTCAGGAAATTGCGTACTCGCTAGCAACGGCGATCGATGTTCTCGATGCAGTACGCGACAGTGGCCAGATTCCCGCCGATCGCATGCCTGCGGTCGTTGCATCCATTTCGTTCTTCGTGAACTCAGGCATTCGTTTTGTTGAAGAAGTATGCAAGATGCGCGCCTTCACAAAGATGTGGGATGAAATCTGCCTTGAGCGTTATGGCGTCACCGATGCGAAGGCACGACGCTTCCGCTACGGCGTGCAGGTCAACTCACTCGGACTCACCGAGGCTCAGCCCGAAAACAACGTCCAGCGGATTGTTCTAGAGATGCTCGGAGTCACGCTTTCAAAAGACGCGCGTGCTCGTTCGCTCCAGCTCCCCGCATGGAACGAAGCACTTGGTCTCCCCCGCCCATGGGATCAGCAATGGTCACTTCGCATGCAGCAAGTCCTTGCCTTTGAATCCGACCTCCTTGAATACGAGGACATTTTCAATGGTTCCCATGTCATCGAAGGTCTCACCGATGAATTGGTGACCGCGGCGCGCGCTGAACTCGACGAAGTTCTCGCGTTGGGTGGAGCGTTCTCCGCGATCGAAGAACTTAAGGGTCGCCTCGTTGCGTCGAACACCGAACGCGTTCGTCGCATCGAAACGGGCGAGCAGGTTGTCGTTGGTGTCAACAAGTTCACTGAAGCTGCCGACTCCCCGCTCTCGGGCGACGAATCAATCCTGCGCGTTGACCCTGCAGTCGAAGCCCAGACCATTGACGAGGTTGAGGCATGGCGAAGCACAAGGGACAGCGCTGCCGTCGATGCCGCTCTCGCTGAACTGCGCCGCGTTGCCCTCACCGATGAAAACATCATGAGCGCCACCATCGCACTGGCAATTGCCGGCGGAACCACGGGCGAATGGGCTGGCGCATTGCGTGAGGTCTTCGGCGAATATCGCGCCCCAACCGGCGTTGCTGCCGCTGCAGGCGTCGGCAAACTTCCTGAGGATCTTCGGGCCGTTGCTGAACGAGTCAAGACCATGGCCGGCGGTCCTCCACGGTTCCTTGTGGGCAAGCCTGGCCTCGACGGTCACTCCAATGGCGCTGAACAGATCGCCGTCGCAGCGCGTGATGCCGGCATGGAAGTCATCTATCAAGGCATCCGTCTCACGCCAACGCAGATTGCTGCAGTTGCTCGGGACGAAGACGTCGATGTTGTCGGACTTTCAATTCTTTCCGGAAGCCACATGCAACTGGTTCCTGATGTCGTCGAACGACTCCGGGCCGAGGGCGTGACCTGTCCCGTCATTGTCGGCGGCATCATCCCTGAAGATGACCGCCCCAAATTGCTTGCGGCCGGAGTCGCTCGGGTCTACACACCCAAAGACTTCGAACTCGGACACATCATGAGCGACATCGCCGCGCTCGTTGCTGAAACTCGAAACTGACGAAGTCAGTCGCCGAGTTCCGCAATCACCTCGTCGGTATCGGCTCCAAGACCACGGGCTGCAAAACGAACTGCGCCGGGCGTCGCTGACAAGCGAGCAATTACATTCTGCATAGGGACGCCATCGACTTCGATGATCGCGTTGCGTTCACGGAGATGTGGATCGTTCACAACGTCAGCCATCGAGTAAACCGGCGCAACCGCAACTTCGGCCCGTTCCGCTTCAGCAAGTACAAGTTCGAGAGGCCGTTGCGACACCCATTCGCCAACGATCTCATCGATGAGATCACGATTGGCAACGCGGTTCTCGAATCCGTCGAACCGCGGATCATCAGGAGCGCCTACCAACGTCATCAATCGCTGCGCAATCGACTCTGCAGTCGTTGAAATCGCAACCCACTTTCCATCCGAACATTGATAGGTATTGCGCGGCACCGAATACGGAATTCCTGAACCCAGACGGGGTTGTTCATAACCCGTGAGCGCGTTCGCCGAGAGCAGTGGACCCATCAGGTGCAACATCGACTCGAGAAGATTCACGTCGACGACCTGCCCGACCCCTGAGTGCACTGCGACCATCGTGGCGAATGCAGCAACGATTGCTGTGACTTCATCGGTAAGGGCGATAGGTGGAAGCGTTGGCGCACCATCGGGTTCGCCATTCACGTTCGCAAATCCCGACATCGCTTCGGCAAGTGTCGCAAAGCCAGGGCGATCTCGATACGGACCGGTCTGACCGAAGCCCGTCACGCGAGTAATCACAAGTTTCGGGTTCGTTGCATGGAGAGTGTCCGGCTCAAGCCCCAGTGCCTCGAGCTTTCCGGGCCGAAAGTTTTCTACGAGTACATCGGCTGTGTCGAGCAACCGACGAAGAACTGACAGACCCTCTTCAGTCTTTAGATCAAGAGCAATGGTGCGCTTCCCTCGACCAGCAACTTTCCAGAACAAAGTGACGTCATCGGATGGATCGCGCCATCCCATAGAACGAACGGTGTCGCCAGACCCTGGTCGCTCCACCTTGATGACATCGGCACCGAAATCGGCGAGATGTCGAGCACATCCCGGGCCAGCAAGCACCGTCGAAATGTCGACCACACGAAGGTCCGAAAGTGGTCCGGTCACTGAACTCATTGGTCGACGCTATCCAATAGGGGTGAAGTCGGAAGTTCCGTCGCTCAGATCAACGCGAAGTTCACCTACCGGCGAGGTCAATCGAGTCGGCTCCGGACCTTCAAGCAGATCAGAAGACATGGCAACCTCTCCTCGAATCGCCGCTTCGTCAGCGATACGACTAAGGAAAATGGCTTCTTCGAGCACGCTTCGCGCCGAACTTCCCAGAAGCGATAGATCATCGGAGACAAGGACCATCCCTCCTGAGACTCCAACCGCTTGAGCCCATGTCCGAGCCGCTTGTGGGGTCAGGTCAGTCTGTTCCGAGCGCAGCATCAGACAATCGGGGTCATTGAGCCACAAGCGACGGTGCATAAATGAACGCGTTGCTGTAGCCGACCAAGCATGCCGAGTCGCTGGTTGGGTCTCGGCATAGCCCGAGAGCATCGAAACATCAGAGCGCAACGACCACGAGGGAGCGACATCAGCCCCGATCCGGTTGGCATCAACCACTCCAACCGTATGGGAGAGCGGGACACCGCATCCCAAGAGAAACGTGTCGCTGCCAGCACCCGCACGAAGTGCACCCAAACCGGCACGGACGCGTTGCGCGGGGGTGAACGAACGGTCCGACCACTCCCCATCGAATGACGGCGAAAACGTGAAATCGAGTTTGAGATAGGTATAACCCATGGCAACCACTGTCGACGCGAGTTCTCGAAGATGTTCCTGTACCTCCGGAACAGTTGTGTCGAGACCGAACATCAGACCGCCCATGCCTCCGCCCCACGGCGCGTTGAACATGTTCAGCAATGGCTCACCGTCAAACCCGCGGGCAAGCCACTCCGGATGCTCCGCCGCCACCGCCGAGTCGGGTGCAACAAGAAACGGTGCCAACCACAGGCCCGGACGTCGACCGCGTCCAGAAATTTTCGCGGCCATCGATTCCAGGCCCGAGGGGAACTTGGCGTTCGTGGTTAGCCAATCCCCGATTGCCGATTGAAATCCGTCGTCGACCTGAAAAACATCGAATGGCCATTCGTCGGCATGCTGCAAATTGGAGTTGATGTCCTTCTCGGCCACATCGTGGAAGTAGTGATACCAACTGCACCAGCCGACCTGATGACCGGCGCCGACCCTCGCTCCGCCCAGCGATCCCACCGTCGACGCCCAAGTTGAGAGCAACGCGTCGACTGACCCACCACTGACAATCAGCACGTCATGGAGTTCTCGTCGCTCCCCCTCGGTGAAGATGACATCGCCGAGAAACGCTTCGCACCAAAGTTCAGTCCCGGTTGGACCAGTGCGCAATCGCATCGTTCCGTCGTGGTTCTTGCCATTCGCGAAACCAACGAGTATCGGGTTGTCGGAGTCATCGACAAGGACAGTCAGCCATTCAGAACGCAGTTCGTCGTCCACCTCGACGATTCGCTGATCGGCCTGATTAATGGCCCGGATCATCTCGATTGAACCCGGAGCAAGCGATCGATCGCGATCGCGTCCGAAAACTGCGACATCGCTGGGGCTCCACGATTGATAGCCGTGGCGAAGCATCCGCAAGGGACCCACGACATCGACAACGCGAAAAACGAGTGAGACCGATCGCACTGGCAACAAAGGGGAATCATCTCGGGCAATCCACCACGACCATCGATCGGACTCGGCTCCTGCCGGAAGTTGATCACCGCCCCACTCGCCACCGGAGGTGACACCGAAGGCGAATCCGTCGGTTCCATCGCCTGGGGTGGGCCGCCGGGATAGGGGAATCAGGCCGAACCCAGGCATCTCGATTCGGTCGATGGACAGTCGCATAGGCCGAGCGTAGAACTCGGCGCATCGTCCGCGGCAGTGATCTGCCTACGCTTCGACACCATCAAAGAAAAACCATGACTCGCATCGGTTACCAACTACCCAACTTCACCTGCGGTCTCGATGCCGCCGACGACGCCACGCGCGAGATGTTCCTATCCATGGTGTGGTGGGTCGGCTCGGAGAAGTGGCAACAAAGGTGTTCGGCTAGTGCCAGTTAGTTGCGAGCAGCGGGTCGTGCGCGCCGGGATGCCACCGGACGTGACCACCATCGGCCGCTAAATCGCCATCGCGATTCCGGCTCAACTTCTTGTCCCACCATGATTCGAGGTCGGGTGACCTCAATGGCCGCAGCGATTGCTGCGGCTTCTTCGATGGTCGGTTCGGGCGTGATACGCACGCTCGGCGAGGAATTGCTCACAACGGAATGTTTCCGTGCTTGCGATGCGGAAGTTCTTCGCGCTTGGACTTGAGCATCTCAAGACCGGCGATGACCTTCATGCGCGTGTCGGCGGGATCGATGACGTCATCAATGAATCCACGCTCGGCCGCAACGTACGGGTTCGCGAATCGTTCGGTGTAATCCTCGATCAACTCCGCACGACGCTTTTCGGGATCAGCTGCACCCTGAAGTTCGCGGCGATACAGAATTTCGACTGCGCCGTTCGGGCCCATCACCGCGAGTTCGGCAGACGGCCATGCGAACGCAAGGTCGGCGCCAATCGACTTGGAGTTCATGACCACATATGCGCCGCCGTATGCCTTACGAGTGATGACCTGAATACGCGGAACGGTTGCTTCACAGAAGGCGTAGAGCAACTTCGCACCATGGCGAATAATGCCGCCGTATTCCTGATCGACACCCGGAAGGAAGCCAGGAACGTCGACGAAGGTAACCAGCGGGATATTGAACGCATCGCAGGTACGCACGAAACGTGCACCCTTCTCTGCCGACTCGATATCGAGGACGCCAGCAAGAACCATCGGCTGATTGCCAACGATGCCGACGGATTCGCCGTTGAGGCGAGCGAAACCACACACGATGGAACCGGCCCAACGCGGGAAGTACTCGAAGAAATCACCATCGTCGACAACCGACGCGATGACCTTCTTCATGTCATACGGAATATTGGGACTGGCCGGCATGATGTCGATGAGTTCAGGACAACTGCGTTGCGGATCGTCATCCGAAGGCATCGCAGGCGCAGTCTCGAGATTGTTCGACGGAAGGAACGAGAAGAGGTACTTCACGTCGTCAAGGCAGGACTTCTCGTCCGGAGAAACAAATGTGGCCACACCGGACTTGCTTGCGTGTGACTTTGCACCACCAAGTTCTTCAAGCGTGACTTCTTCGCCCGTCACGGTCTTCACGACATCGGGGCCAGTGATGAACATGTGCGAGGTTTCATCGACCATGAAGATGAAGTCGGTCATAGCGGGGCTGTAGACCGCGCCACCAGCGCATGGGCCGAGGATCACGGAGATCTGCGGAGTTACACCCGAGGCAAGCACGTTGCGATGGAAGATGCCGCCATAACTGGCGAGCGAGACAACGCCTTCCTGAATACGAGCACCGGCACCATCATTGAGGCCGATCAACGGCGCACCAACAGAAAGAGCGAGATCCATCACCTTGTGGATCTTCTCGGCGAAGACCTCACCAAGTGCTCCACCGAAAACGGTGAAGTCCTGCGAGAACACGAAGACCTTGCGACCATCGATGGTTCCCCAACCGGTAACGACGCCATCGGTGTAGGGGCGCTCTTCGATGCCACTTTCATGCGCACGATGACGAGCAAGCATGTCGAGTTCGTGGAATGAACCCTCGTCGAGCAGATAGTCAATGCGCTCGCGGGCAAGCATCTTGCCCTTCGAGTGCTGGCGTTCAACCGAACGCTCTGAACCGGCATGGAGGGCTTGTTCCTTGCGCTCGGCCAGTTGGGCCAGGCGCTCGGTCATTGGGTGTTCCGACATGGCGCCAACACTACCCAGCCCATCGGAGGAGGCCGAAACGCCCCCAAAGCGTCTGTTGGCCCAGATCGGCCTAGGCTGACCCCACTCTCTTGCTCTCCTCCTATGGAAGGACTCTCATGCCGAACGGTTGGGAACTTGTCATCATTCTCGGGATCATTGCCCTGCTCTTCGGCGGCGCAAAGCTCCCCAAGCTTGCCCGCTCCCTCGGTTCTGCCAAGGGTGAATTTGAAAAGGGCCTGAAGGAAGGCGAGACCAAGGGCTCGAAAGATTCAAAGTCAGAATCCGACTCGAAGGCCACAGAGTCCACCGATACGTCTGACTCCTGAGGTTCGCGCCTTTTGGCGCTGAGCAGTATTCCTTACGACTGACCGGCCTTTGGGTCGGTCAGATTCGCGTCTGGGTCAATTTCGCGGCCCGTTCAACAAGCCGAGGCGCATCGATACGTGCGGCTACTTCGGCGAAGTTGTCACGAGATCCAGTCCAACGAAGTTCATCAATTGTCGTGAACGTCGGCGCGTCGGTCACAACGGTTGCGATCTTTCTGAACAACATCGCGAGTTCCATTTGTTCTTGCAATGTTGCTGCGAGCTTTGCCGCACCTCGAACTTGGACATCCCAGTCCCCTGGGTCAGCGGGAATGTTTTCAATATGTAAGTAGCGACCAAGAACAGTTGATGCCGACTTGGCACCCCAACCGGGCAGCCCTGGGAAACCATCGGATGCGTCGCCCATCAACGCGAGGTAATCAGGGATCGATTCGGGCGGAACACCAAACTTTTCGATCACTCCATCGTGATCGAACATCTGGCCCTTGCGACGGTCGAATTGCACGACGAGATTTCCAACAACGCATTGGGCAAGGTCCTTGTCCGGCGTGCAGATGAGAACTTGTTTCACTTTTTTGTCAGACGCAGCTTTTGCAGCAGCCGAACCCATACCGTCGTCGGCTTCGTGTTCAACCATTGAGAACACCGAAAAACCCGCAGCGATCAACACCTCGTCGAGCAACGGAAACTGGTTGCCAAGTTCGGGATCGAGATCTTCACCCGACTTGTAGCCATCCCACAGTTCGTTGCGGAATGAATCAACCGTTCGATCGGTCGCAATGCCAACGTGGGTTGCGCCTTCGTCCAACATGTTGAACATCGACATCACCACGCCACGGGTTGCTGCGACTTCCATGCCGTCGGAGTTCGCGCGAGATGGCAGCGCGAAATGGTGCCGAAAGAGCTCATAGGTGCCGTCAACGAGATGTACCTGCATGCCGTCAGTCTCCTCTGAAATCCAACCCGGGTCCGCAAAACCTGCACCGATTGCAGCCCAAAGATTGGCATGATGAACTATCAGCCTACGAAAGAGGCGAGATGTCATTCCCATGCGTTCGAACTGATCTTGTTGTTTCTCCCCGACCAAACGGTGACGGCGTCCTCGTTTACGACCCGACTACCGATATCGGCCATGTGCTCGAAGGTGCCGCAGCAATCGTCTTTGCGGCGTGCGATGGCAAGGCCTGCAGAGAGGACCTCGCGTTTCGCGTTTCGATTGCAACGGAGACGAACTTCAGCATGGCCGAAGTCGATTCGGTGATTTCAGAGCTTTCAGAAGCGGGACTCCTCAAGGGCTCGCGAGGGATGTCGCGTCGCGTACTCATCGGCGGCCTCGTTGCGGGTGCAGCAATTGTCGCTGCAGCGCCCCTCGTGACTTCGATTGCGAAGCCTGCCTCAGCAAACAACCTCTTCCCATCGTTAGATCCGCCAGCCGTCCTTCCGGCAACAGCATCGACAACGGCAGGTGTACCTGTCCAGATCCCATTGGCATCAACCGGGTTCAACCCCGACTCTGTTGTTTATTGGAATGTCAATCAGCCAGCCCACGGAACTGTGACAGTTACGAACACCTCATCGGGCGGCGTGAACACGGGTGCCTACGCAACCTATGTACCCGACCCCGGCTACACCGGTCCTGATTCGTTCGACTACGTGGCCGGAGAATGCCAGGGCATCGGGACCTACAGCTACCCGGCGACACCAGAGGCGCAGGCTGCCTGCCCGACAGCGTTGTACATCGGCGGCGCCGTGATCCTTTCAGCAACGGTTTCCATCACCGTCGTCGATGAACCGGCCACGACGTCAACGACAACCGTCCCAGCAGACGAGTCGACGCCGAAGTACACCGGCTGATTTCCATCCCGATGGAAGACGCCGACATTGACGCACTCGCCTCGCTTCGGGCGCAAACTTTTGCGGCACGTACACGACCAGCCCCATTCCTCGCGATCGACAACTTTCTTCCTAGAGAAGTCCACGATCGCGTTCTGGCGGACCTCATTGCCTGCCAAAGTGACTTTCAGTCGAACCGAATGACAGGACGAGACTCCCTTGTTCTCATCAACCCTCAGTCGGTGCAACCAGTTCTCGACGCGATAGAGCGTCGATTCGACGAACTCATCACGAAACTCGCCGCGCTCGGAGCTCCTGTTGAGGACGTCACTCACTGCCGGTTGGAAGTACCGACGGCGACTGCAACTGGCCACGCAAACTTTCATGCTCCCCATATCGACAACGATCCGCTCAGCGGCATTGACTTCGTCCTAGCCCGCCGCGTCAGTTTTGCGTGGTACGCGTTTCAGGAACCGAAGGCGTTTGAAGGCGGAGATCTTCGCCTTTGGGACTTCGCCGAAATCCCCTCAGAGCGAGGACCATGGACACCTGCGGCTACTTGGGCAGACCACCCATGCACAAACAATTCCTTGCTTGTCTTCAGTTCATCGTCTCGTCATGAGGTGCTGCCCGTGCGCATGTTTCAGGGAGAGTTTGCTGACCGAAGATTCGCCGTGATCACCGCTGCTCTTGCATCCTGACCTCCACGGGCGTCTCGCCTTACGCTCTCTGCATGCCTGACACCTCAGAACGACTCGTCAATCTCCGTAAGTGGAACATCGGAGTCGGTGGACTTCATCTCGTTCAGGGAATTCTCATCCTCGTACTGAGTTCATCCTTCGCAATTCCGATCGTCGCTGCAGTGCAGACCGGCCCTCCTGGGGCTGAAGGTTCACTTACGACGGCAAGTAAGACCTTCTTCAGCTTCAACTTTGCGATAGCGATCGCAATCTTTTTGTTTCTCGCAGCTGGCGATCACCTTCTTACGTCGGTAACCCCAATCCGGGCCTGGTACGAACGCAACCTGCTTCGCGGCGTGAACTACGCGCGTTGGATCGAATACTCCGTCAGCGCATCAATCATGATCCTGCTGATTTGCTTGTTGAATGGCATCAACAACTTCTACGCCCTCGTTGCAATTTTTGGCGTCAACGCCGCAATGATTTTGTTCGGCCTGGTGATGGAACAGGTCAACCAAAATCGAGAGTCCGTGAACTGGTGGCCATTTATCTTCGGCTGCATCGTCGGAATCATTCCTTGGATTGCGATTGTGATCGCGCTCTACTCAGCAGCGACCGACAACACGATGATCAACGGGGTTCCTGCGAATGCTGATGGGGTACCCGTCTTCGTTTACGGAATCGTCGTTTCACTGTTCTTGCTGTTCAACTGCTTCGCCCTCAATCAGTGGCTTCAGTACCGCGGCAAGGGAAAGTTCACCGATTACCTCTACGGCGAAAAGGTGTATCTCGTCCTCAGTCTTGTTGCCAAGAGTGCACTTGCTTGGCAGATCTTTGCCGGCACACTCGCCAGTTGACGTTTACGAGTTCGGCATCCGCCGACCAACAGCATCAATGAATCGACGGGGTGCTTCAGAGTCCGTCGGCAAGAAGAAGCAGGGCTCAAAGAGTTCTGCTTCGAGCAACGCGGGTGATCCATCATCAAGGCGGATGACGTCATAGCGCCCATAGAGAAGTTCCTCGTTGCCGGCGAGCCAACCTCTCTCACGTGCGATCGCGGTTACGGCCATCGACGCCACTTCGACGACGGCAAGTACGTCATCGGGTACAACGATTGCCGTGATTTCCTCCCGGTATTCGCCACCCACAAGCGCACCGCCTTTGGCCAGAAGCGCAGCTTTGCGGAACGAATGGGACACCATGCCGTCAAAGAGAACCGTTCCGATTTCGCCGTGATCATCGATACGTGAAGCGAAAGGTTGCACCATCACCGCAAATCCCTTGGCAAGTATCTGACTCGCGAGTTCCTCTGCGGCAGGGTCCTCCACCACAAAGCGACCCGTGAGTCGACTCCCTGCCGAGACTGAGGGCTTTACGACAATTTCTGAGCTACCCGCAGATGCGGCGGCCACTTGGAATTGTTCCATTGACTCGGCGAATACCGTCGGCACAATCGGCACCCCGCGCGCGGCAAGATCGGCGAGATACCGCTTGTCCATGTTCCATTCAATAAGCGACACCGGATTGTGAATTGTCCTCATGTGTCGACGCGCGTCCAGCCAATGGCGAAACTCGTCAAGTCGATCGACGTAGTTCCATGGACTCCGTACTACGACGAGATCAAATGAGTCCCAGTCGACGGTTCGGTCTTCCCATGGCGCTTGGACGAGGTCGATACCCGAATCGGCAAACGCAGTTACTTGGAGCGGAAGGTCGACGTCGTCATGAATCGCGTCCTGGTCAATTGTCGTCACAAACGCAACTCGCATCTCGTCACGCTAGCGATTGCGCCGGACGCGACAGAGCCCGGCACAAGACCGGGCTCTGTGCGAATTTCAGGAACAATCAAAAAGGTCAGTTGAACCAATTTTCAACACTGGTGATTTCGCACTTCACTGAAGGTGATGTCACATCTTCGAAACTTGAAATCTCCACAAGTTTCGAGCGATTCGGGGGAATCGTTTCCGGGAATGACGAGCCACTGTCGATCAATGTGCCCGAGCCGGAGCGGAACTCGTAGTTGAAGATGTAGTTCTTCTCACCCGAAGTTTTGTTCGTGACTTTGATCGTCATTTCCGGTGAACCAAACGTTTCGTCAACCGCACACTTTTCAACGGTCACGTTGTAGTCGGATGCATTCGCTTCTCCCGACCAGTTCTTCACCGAATCGGAGATTGAGTCGGATGCCTGATCAGCAGCAAAGACAACTAATACAAGGAACAGGATCGAAGCGATTGTCCCGACAGCGCCGAGCACGATGCCGGCAATCGACATGCCCTTACCGGTACCGCCCATTTCGTTCGACTTCTTCAGTCCCAAGAAACCAAAGATGATGGCGAGGACGCCGGCGATCGGGCCGAGACACACAAAGGTCAAGATACCGAGCACAAGGGCAGCGATCGCTAATCCGTTGTTCGGACTAGACGCACCACCAACCGGTGGGACCGGTGACGCTGGCGGTGTAGGTGGAGCAGGTGGAGGTGGCGGTGGTGTATTTCCCGGTGGCGGTGGCGGTGGCGGTGGTGGCGGTGCGTCAGTCATTTGTTCTCCCCGAAGAACTCAGTCGGCGCCGGCGCGACGATGAGCGCACGATAGTTCCCTGCGCTGAAGCATGACGAGGAAACAGTCACACCCCGGATGCGACGAAAGAACTCAGGCGCGCTCGGCCCAAAATGCCGTCCATGACGGCCACGACGCGGGCACGGTGCCCAAACCATCGTGATTCTTTGGCCATTCCGCAGGAGCCATTGAGAGCGGGGACGTCGGCGCTTCCTCCCCAAACCAAAGTTCATGAATTCGCCGAACGAAGAACCACACACCGTCGCGCCGCTCATAGGTGTCGCGATAGAGGATGAACTGGTGAATCCAGCGATCGCCGTCCTGAATCTGTCCGTGGCAATACACCTGGCCAGTTGCATGGTTGGAATCGACAATGTCGATCGCGTGCGTCCCCACGTTCAGCATCGAAATTCCAATCGCACCCAGTGAGTCCGAGAACGACGCCCGCAACGCCTCACGTCCAAAGGCGTCGCGGCCAACACGAACGTCGTCAACAAACAGTTCGACCAGAGCGTCAAGATCGCGGGAGTCGACCGCAACGGCGTAGTGCGAAGCCAACTGGCGAATTTCTTCAAAGGCCAAAAGACGTTCGACGGTTGCGGAAAGTTCCTCGGATGCCATGCAGGGAGCGTACGACGGCAGGAACCGCAGCGTCCGCATTCGATGCGCCGTAATCTCCGACTATGGCCGATCGACACAACCTCCCCGACGTCTTTGCTGACGGGTCGATCTCCCTCCGCCTCTATCCCCACAACGAACTCGCCGCGGTTGACATCGTTGAGCAGTTATGCACGCAGGCGGCCATAGCGACTGATCACGGCTTTGACGGGGTGATGACGTCAGAACACCATGGCGGATTCGCCGGCTATCTCCCCAATCCGTTGCAAACCAGTGGCTTCCAACTTTCAGCGATGTCGAAGGGATGGGCAGCTGCCTGTCCTGTTCTGCTGCCACTTCGGCCAGTTGCAATGCTGGCCGAAGAAGTTGCTTGGCTCGATGCGCGTTTCCCTGGTCGCGTCGGAATAGGTGTCGGTTCAGGTTCGTTGCCCCTCGACTTCGAAGCGATGGAAATCGACCAAAGCACGGCGGTCGATGTTTTCAAACGCGATCTACCTCGCCTCGTCAACATGCTGGCGGGCCGACAACTTGGGGTGATTGATGGAGATCGCGCATTGCGTGAACTCACCGAGCGATCAATTCCTGTTATCAGCACTGCGATGAGTCCTGCGGCTGTGCGTCGCGCCGCCAATGCAGGCGCCGGAATCATTTTTGACGGTGGCAGCAACCCTGATCGACTGCGCACACTCTCCGATGCCTATGTCGAAGCCGGTGGCAACGCGCCACGCATTCTGATTCGCCGCGTGTGGTTGGGTTCACCACCCAAAGAGGCATTTGAAGCGCAGTTTCAGGTGTACCAGAGCTACTCGCCGACCGAAGCACTTTCGCATTGGCGCGATAACGGCTGGATATGTGGTGATGACGCAGCCTCGCTCGCCACCGAACTCGCTGAAGCGTTACGCACAACCAACAGCACATGCCTCAACCTACGAATCCACGCCCCCGGCATCGCTCCCGACGCAGCCCGCGAGCAAATCGCTGCACTTGGATCAGAGATGCTCCCCCGGTTGCGAGAACTTCTCGCAACCAATTGACCGGTTAGGCCTCGATGCCTTC
>CAEZTR010000006.1_pt1 | contig 24809 bp, 19 predicted proteins | sample 7264261 | NCBI WGS metagenome assembly CAEZTR01 (sample SAMEA6813809, study PRJEB35770) | freshwater metagenome | biome: Freshwater; feature: Freshwater reservoir; material: water | place: Czech Republic | collected 2017-08-18 | depth 0.5m m
ACGAGGAACAGATCGCGCTGTGGCGCACTGTCCGAGCGGCTGTCGACGTTCCGCTCATCGCTGGTTCGGGAACCAACGACACCCGTCACGCGGCGGAACTCACTTCTGCAGCAGCCGGCGCCGGTATGGATGCCGTTCTGATCGTTACCCCGTATTACAACCGCCCTTCGCAGGCGGGCATTGAGGCGCATTTCCGCCAGGTCTGTGCAGCCACGGAATTGCCGGTCATCGTTTACGACATCCCCGTTCGTACCGGCCGCAAGATCGGCTCCGACCTCATCCTCCGAATGGCGAACGAGATTCCCAACGTTGTTGGGCTCAAAGATGCTGCGGGCGATCCCGGAGCAACCGCACGCCTTATCGCCGATGCCCCTGATGGGTTCGAAGTCTTTAGCGGCGATGATCCGCTCACACTTTCGCTCCTTGCCGTTGGCGCCGTCGGTGTGATTGGAGTCGCAACCCATTGGGCCGCCCCGGTCATGGCGCAAATGATCCAAGCGTTCCAAGCTGGCGACATCGCTCGTGCGCAGCAACTCAACGCTCGAATGATCGAGAGTTACGAGTTCGAAACCGGCGATCTCAATCCAAATCCTGTGCCGACCAAGGCGATGTTGCGGGCTATTGGTCAACCAGCTGGTCCATGTCGACCGCCGATGGGATTCGGTCCCGACGATCTTGAAGAGCGCGCCCTCGCGGTGCATCGCCGGTTGTACGCGTGAGTCGCGACGGAGCAAAGCCCAAGTCGAAATCAAAGGCGAAGTCCAAGAAGGCCGACGCGTCAGAGAAAGCCCCGAAGGTTCGCGATTCGCAAGGGACGCCAGTTTCGGTGACGTTCCTCGGCGGTCTGGGCGAAATCGGCCGTAACTGTGCGTGTATCGAGGTGGAAGGCAAGATCCTTCTTCTTGATTGCGGCCTGATGTTCCCCGACCTCGACATGCTCGGGATCGATCTTGTCCTTCCTGATTTCACGTACTTGCGCGAAAACGCAGATCGCATCATCGGATGTATCGCAACACATGGCCACGAAGACCACACTGGCGGCCTGTCGTTCCTTCTGCGCGAACTTGAGTTCCCGATCTACGGATCAGCGCTGACTCTTGGTCTTGCTCGTAATCGCATCGAGGAAGCAGGTCTACTCGATCGCACCGAGTTCATTCCTGTTGTTGATGGCGAACGTCGAATGATCGGCCCGTTCGACGTTGAGTTCATTCCGGTAACCCACTCTGTGCCGCACGGCATCGCTACGGCGTTCCATACGCCCCAAGGTGTCATCTTGCACACCGGTGATTTCAAACTCGACCTCACGCCGGTCGATGGTCGGCTCACCGATCTCGCTCGTATTGGCGCTATTGCATCCACCGAGGGCATTCGTTTGTTGTTGTCCGACAGCACCAATGCCGAAGAGCACGGACACGCTGCGTCAGAAACCTCAGTAGGCGCGGTGCTGTACGACCTTTTCCATCGTTACGAAGGCCGTCGCATCATCACGACCTGCTTTGCCAGTCACATCCATCGCGTTCAACAAATCGCCGATGCTGCAATTTCCTTCGATCGTGTAATTGCCACGATGGGCATGTCGATGAAGAAGAACGTTCGTATGGCTCGCGAAATGGGTTTGCTGAACATTCCTGAATCGCGCCTTATGGATATCGCCGATGTTGGCGATCTTCCTCCTGAAAAGGTTTGTGTGATTTCGACTGGTTCGCAGGGCGAACCAATGTCAGCGCTTGCCCTTATGGCAGCGAACGAGAATCGTTGGCTCACGCTCAGCGGTACCGATGTTGTCATAATGAGTTCGCACCCGATTCCCGGCAACGAAACAGACGTTTCGAAAGTCATCGATGGTCTGGTGCGCGCTGGCGCTGAAGTTGTGCACTCGGGCATTTCTGATGTTCACGCATCGGGTCACGCCAAAGCCGAAGATCTCAAGATGTTCTTGTCGATTACTCGACCCGAACATTTCATTCCGGTGCACGGCGAGTACCGACATCTTGTTGCCCACGCAAAGTTGGCTCGCACGATGGGCGTTGCTGCATCGAAGATCATCGTGTGCACCGATGGCGACCAGGTGACGCTCGACGATACGGGTCTTCGTCCCACAGCACAGGTGCCGTCTGGCTATCTCTATGTCGACGGCATCATCGGCGATGTCGGTTCGGGCGTTCTTCGCGACCGCCGAGTACTTGCCGAAGAAGGCGTCGTGGTGGTCATCGTTGGTGTCGACATCGAACACGGCACCACCATGATTGGCCCCGAAATCATCACCCGAGGCTGGGTCCACGCTCCCGAGGCCGAGGAACTCCTCGATCAGTGTGCCGATCAGGTGCGCGAGGCCATCGCCGAGCTCTTCCGGAATGGCCGCAGCGATATCGAGAACGTCCAGCGGGTCGTCCGGCGGGCAGCGGGCCGTTTCGTGAACGAAAAGACCAAGCGGCGGCCGATGATCGTGCCCGTCGTCATGGAAGCCTGAGCCGGCGTTCGCCCCTAGGGTTTCCGCCGCGTACCCTTGCGCCATGCCTGATGTGCCCGTCTCACTCACTCCGAAAGTTCCTGCCGAGATTCGCGACCGGCTGACGCCTGAAGCGGCCCGCTCTGCCATCCGTGCGGCGGGTGTCGCTCTGCTGGACGAACGCCGCCAGCTGAGCCTCGAGGAACTCGCTGCGCTTGCCGATGTTCCTGATTCGGCAGTCCCGGCCCTCGCAGCGCTCGCCCACGAAGTCCGTCTCGAATGGTGCGGAGACACTGTCGAGGTCGAAGGCATTCTTTCCGCCAAGACCGGTGGCTGCCCCGAGGATTGTCACTTCTGCAGCCAGTCGGCGAAGTTCGAATCTCCCGTGCAAGCGATGCCTTTCCTTGACACCGCTGACGTGCTTGCCGCAGCGCGCGAAACCGCTGCACTCGGCGCTACGGAATTCTGCATCGTGCTGGCCATCCGTGGACCAGATGAACGCACGATGGATCGCATCTGCGAGCTGGTTCCGCTTGTTCAGGACGAAGTCGGCATCAATGTTGCTGTAAGCGCTGGCATCGTGACCGAGGCACAGGCAAAACGATTCGCCGAGGTTGGCGTTCATCGTTACAACCACAACCTTGAGACCGCCGAATCCTTCTTTGAAAACGTCGTGACTACTCATACCTGGGCGGAACGTTTCGATACGTGCCAGCTCATTCGGGAGCAGGGCATGGAACTGTGCTGCGGAGTTCTTCTCGGAATGGGCGAGAGCATCGATCAGCGGATCGAACTCATTGGACAATTGCGCGCCGTTGATCCCGCTGAGGTTCCCCTGAACTTCCTGAATCCGCGCCCCGGTACACCGTTCGCCGGGCTTCCACTTACCGAACCGCTCGAAGCCATCCGCTGGATCTCGTTGTTCCGGCTCGGACTCCCGTCAGTCATCCTGCGGTATGCAGGTGGACGCGAAGTGACCTTGCGGGAACTTCAAGCACTTGGTCTCACCTCAGGTATCAACGCCCTCATCGTCGGCAACTATCTGACGACGTTGGGACGCTCACCCGAAGAAGATCTGCAGATGCTGTCTGATCTCCAGATGCCGATCGGCGCGCTGTCCAAGGCCATCTGAGTGTGACCACGACGTACTGCCGTTGGTGCGGCACTGCGATGGCCAAACATCCAGATATTGCGTGTCGGCGCGAACTTGATCCACCGCGGTTCTGCCCGGAGTGCGGACGTCGTTTGCGTGTGAAGGTTCACACCGCTGGTTATGAGGCCGCATGTCGCGACCATGGTGACCTGCTCGATTAACTGGCGGGGCAGGACTGCACGACTGCGCCAGCGGGAGCAATGGGGTCGGGCATCGGCTTGCCTGTGAATCGATCGCCAATCCAGCTGACCATCGAAGTGAATGACGGAGCGATCACGCCTGCATGTGATTGACCGGCAAACACCCAACGTTGTTCGACCTGTCCGATCTTGCACAGCTGATCGAACAGTGCTGCGGAAGAAACAACAGGAATTTGTTCATCGTTTCCACCGTGAATGATGAGCAGTGGCACGGGAATCGGCGCAGTGAATGTCCCCGGGTCGTTGTCCTTCAAGAGCTGATTCCAGGTAGGAATCGTCGACGGGTCGGCCTTCTGAAGTTTCGTGAAATCAAGGCCGGCGGCGGCCTTGCCGAGGTCGCTACTGCACAGCGTGTCCATGTTGTTCAAAAAGTCGAGGCCTTCGGGGGTAAGAACCTGAGTGAGGTCGGCCTTTTGATCGCCATACGCCGCGTTCATGGCCGCGGCAACCATTGCGATGTAGTGCTTGTAAGGGCTGGTTTGAAGCGCTGCGTTGACGAGAAGCAACTGTGACGGGGGAGCGCCAGCAACGTCAGCAACGAGTTCAAGTTCTGGTGCATAGGTCTTGGCGATGTGTCCGGCGAACATTGCTGCATGTCCACCCTGGGAATGACCCCAAATGGCGTAACGCTTTGAGGCGTTTGCATTGGGAAATGTTTGAGCCATACGCACGATGTCGAGGGTGCCGCGGGCTTCGCTCTCGCCAACGATGTAGGGATGACGACCCGGCGTACCGAGGCCTTCATAATCAGTAGCAACGACGAGGTAGCCAGCGTCGAGAAGTCCGTTGGCCAAGGTGACGAACTCGTCAGGCTTGAGCGATGGCGCGCATGCGTCGGCAATGCCGGTGGTGCCGTGCGCCCACGTGATGATCGGCCAACCGCCGCTTGGCGCGGTGCCCTTCGGGATGAGGATCAGTCCGGTGACGGCAATGGCCTCACCATTGATGTTGGTCGAGAGGTACATGACCCGGGACATCGAACCGTTGAGTCCTGGCGCATCGACGTTCTCCGATTTGATGAGCTGACCGGGCTTGCCAGCGGGCAAGGGGTCGGGCACGCCGTAGAAGTCGGGGAGGTCTGGCGACCCCTTCACTACCGCCCCCACGTTGGCTGATGAGGACTTCTGATCGTCCGATGAGCAGCCGATTGCGGCGAACCCAAGAACTGCAATCAAGAGAACGGCAAGTGAACGCTTGGTGGTCATTGGTGGTCCTTTCCCCGGTGAGGAGACGTTAGCGGCATGCTCTCTGGTCTGCGTTGGTCAGCAGAGGGTGCGACTCACGCCGGGGCCAGGTTCCACGTCGCGGTCACCGGAAAGAGTGATGTTTGAGGAAATCCACTGCATCATCTTCGAGAATGTGGCGCTCACAATTGTTGAGTGATCACGCCCGTCACCAATCCACAGTTCGGTGGGCCTTCCTAGCTCGCAAAATCGGCGATGGACAGTTAGGGATTTCTCAAGCGGAATCAGCTCATCTTCGGTGCCGTGGATGATGAGCGTTGGCACCGAAGATGGGGAGTCAATGAATTGAGGGTCATTGGCTCGAAGGAGTTCCCGCCACTCCTCCGTTGGAGTGGTCTTTGTGACCCTCGAGTTGGGGGGAAGTGCGTTCACAGCAGCGTGCACATCAACATTGCATGATTGGGTCGATTGAAGAGCCAACTCGACACCGACCGGAGAGAGAGCTGCTTCGAGAGGCGCTCGCTCGGGATCGATCCCGTTGAATGCGAGCGCAACGAGAATCGAAAACGGTCGCAATGCCGCCGATTCGTCATCCAAGGCAAAGTCATCGAGACCAGAAGGCGGAGCGCCGGCGACAACTGCTGCAATGTTGATTTCTGGTAGGTACTGTGTAGCGATCGAAGGTGTAAAGAGTGCAGCGTGGCCGCCTTGCGAATGGCCCCATACCGCAACGTTGCGACCTGTGTTCCACTCGGGTACTCGAGATGCGGCCAACGCGATGTCAAGCGTGGAACGTGCTTCACTTTCACCCACGAGATACGGGTGCCGTCCCAACGTTCCGAGTCCTTCGTAATCGGTGGCGACGAACGCGTAGCCGGCTGCCGTTACTCCCCGGGCTGGCGTCATTCGGGAGGTGTCCGCCGAGGGGGCGCAGATGTCGCCGATTCCGGTGGTGCCGTGTGCCCACGACAAAATGGGCCAGCCTCCCGGTGGCGCTGTTCCGGCCGGAAGGATGACAAGGCCCGTCACAACAATGGGTTGATCATCGATTGACCGCGATGTGTAGGCGACCCGCCAGGCCCGACCCGGGACTCCGTCAAAGTCAAATGCTTCGGAAGCGATGATTGTTCCTGAGGGGGCCGAGTCCGAGGACGGAAGTGACCTATGAAACGAAGGAAGCCCCGGGCCCAGTGGCTCGGTGGTACTCGCCAGTTCGGGGACGGTCACCTGCGGTGGCTCCTCGCTTGCGGTGGAGGAGTTGGAGCAACTTGCGAGAAAGAGGGCCGAGAAAACGCCTATGAGGACCGAAAGGGTCAAGGTTCGCCGTCGCACAGGGCGATTCTCGCGTGGTTTTCTGGATCTTGCGCCTTGTCCACACCATTGTCGGACGGTTTGGGTAACCTCTCCTTTGGCGAGCGGAGAAGGGGCCGAGTCAGGAACGCGTGCGCCTGTGGCTACCAAACAGAGTTCTCCCAAACGATCGACCGCAAAGAAGCCTTCGGCCAAGAAATCTCCGGCCAAGAAGGCGCCGGCCAAGCGAGGTTCCGCCGCGCCCAAGGGTCGGTCGTCTGCCGCCGCTCGCCCTCCTGCTCCAGGCCCGGTTCGTGAAGCATTCGCTGGTCATGGTCATGACGTATGGGGGGTTGCGCTCGTAGCACTTGGGCTGCTGACCGCTCTCGGCGTCTACGGCAACCTTGCTGGTCCGCTCGGCCGCGGACTGGCAGAGGTTGCCGGTGCACTTGTTGGTGGACTTCGCGTCTTCCTTCCACCCGTCCTCGTCGTCGGTGGCGCTCTATTGCTGCGCGGGCCTCGAGACGCGCAAGGCGCACCTCGATTTTCTGCAGGACGTCTTGGTGTCGGCGTTGTTTTGATTTTCGTCGCCGTAGCTGGTTTGTTGCATCTGACAAAGGGTCGTCCTGAATTCGGGATGCCTCTTGAGGATTTCATTGCTGCGGGTGGCTATGTCGGCGCTCTTGTTGGCGCACCGCTCGAAAAAGCGCTTGCAGTGTGGGGCGCCGGCCTTGTGTTTATTGCATTGATTGTTGTTGGTCTCGTGATCGCTACTGGCGTTTCAGTGCGCACTGCTGCCCGCAAAACCGCCGATGGTGTCAAACCTGTGCAGGGTGCGATGAAGCGCGGAATGGGCTCGTTGTTTGAACTCAAGCCCGAAGGCGAAGACGGCGACGATGTCGAGGATGCCATCGTGCCAATCCTTTACGACGGCAGTTCGACTGGCGAAGACGCGTGGGGCGACGAGGCGGAGCCAATGCTCACCGAACTCATCGACCCTGATGGCGAACCCGCTGACTCATTCGACGATGAATCGCTGCTCTTCGTAGCGGGTTCCGACGATGAGCCCGTTGTCGACGAACTCGATATTCACGTACCGACTGGCGATGCTCCACCAGCGAAGTCCGAGCAACTCACCATGCCGCTTCCAAAGGAACGCAAAGTCAACTGGAAGTTGCCGCCGCTCAAGATGCTTGACCGCTCAGTTGCGCAACAGGTCGATAAGAAAATGGTCGAAGATCGCGGCCGCCTTCTTGAAGCAGCGCTTGCTGAACACGGCGTGCAAACAAAACTGGTTGGCATGGTCGTGGGTCCGACCGTCACGCGTTACGAACTCGAACTTCTTCCCGGTGTGAAGGTTTCGAAAGTCACGAGCCTTCACAAAGACATCGCATATGCGATGGCTTCACCCGATGTGCGAATCCTCGCCCCGATTCCCGGCAAGCAGGCCATTGGCGTTGAAGTTCCGAACGACAACCGCCAGCTGGTAGCTGTGGGCGACATCCTTGCGTCGCCGGAAGCGAAGGCGGCGAAGAATCCCCTTGAAGTTGCGATTGGTCGTGACATCAACGGACGTTCGGTTTTGGCTGATCTTTCGAAAATGCCGCACATCCTTATCGCCGGTGCAACGGGTGCTGGTAAGTCTTCGTGCATCAATTCATTGCTTACGTCGATCCTCATGCGCTCGACACCTGATCAGGTTCGTCTGATTCTCATCGACCCCAAGCGTGTGGAACTCGGTCAGTACAACCGCCTTCCGCACTTGCTCACACAGGTCGTGACAAATCCGAAGAAGGCAGCAAATGCGTTGTCTTGGACCGTGAAGGAAATGGAACGTCGCTACGACCTTCTTTCTGAATGTGGTTTCCGCGACATCGATGGCTACAACTCGGCCTTTGATCGTGGCGAGGTTGTCGATCAGCCCGAGATGGGTATCGAATACAACCGCCTTCCGTACATCCTTGTAGTGGTCGACGAGCTCAACGACCTCATGATGGTTGCTGCGCGCGACGTTGAAGAGTCGATCTGTCGAATCGCACAGATGGCGCGCGCCGTCGGCATCCATTTGGTGATCGCGACGCAGCGTCCATCCGTCAATGTCATTACCGGCGTGATCAAGGCCAACGTCCCCGCACGGCTCGCCTTTGCAGTGTCGAGCCTTGCTGATTCTCGAGTCATCCTCGACCAAGGTGGTGCCGAGAAACTTCTTGGCCGCGGCGACATGTTGCTCCTGGGCCCATCATCGAGCATTGCTCAGCGCATCCAGGGTGCATGGGTCACTGAAGACGAGGTGCGGGCGGTAGTAGCTGCATGGCGCCAGCAGTCTCCCGACGTTGCCTATGACGACACTGTGCAGGGAAGTGAAGAGTCCTCCATAGGCAGCAGTGCCGGCGGCATGGTCGGTGGCGACGATGACGACGACGATCTGTTGGCCCAGGCCATGGAGTTGGTCGTTCGCTCGCAACTTGGTTCAACGTCGATGCTGCAGCGCAAACTTCGTGTCGGTTTCGCTCGAGCCGGTCGCCTCATGGATCTTCTCGAACAGCGCGGAGTTGTCGGCCCTTCCGAGGGCTCGAAGGCTCGCACCGTTCTGATGACTCCCGAGGAACTCGACGGAGCGGACTGACGCCTACGATGAACAGATGACCGAGAGTTTCTGGATCGAGACACTCGGCTGTCCCAAGAACGAGGTCGACTCCGACAAATTGGTCGGAACGATGCTGGCCGACGGTTTGGTGCCGGCCGAATCCCCTGAGTTGGCCGACGTCGTCGTGGTCAACACGTGCGCGTTTGTTGAGCAGGCACGACAGGAATCCATCGACACGATCCTCGGACTCGATTCTGTCCGTGCTCCCGGTGCCCGGCTCGTCGTTACTGGCTGTATGGCTGAGCGCTACGGAGAAGAACTTTCCGAAGCGCTGCCGGAAATCGATTCGGTTGCTGGGTTCGGAGTTCCGGTCACACTTGGCTCAACTCGCGGTTCAAAAACCTCATCATTTGATTTGCTGAATCTTCCGCGGCCGAAGTCCAGCTTTCCGTGGGCCTACGTAAAGGTTGCTGAAGGATGCGATCGCGCCTGCGGGTTCTGTGCGATCCCAACCTTTCGAGGCAAGCAGCGTTCACGTTCGGTTGACGACATTCTCGCTGAGGTCGATGCGCTTGAAGCTCGAGAGATTGTTCTTGTTGCCCAGGATCTCGCTGCCTACGGTCGCGATCAAGGTGTCGGCGAACGTTCAATAGTGCCGCTGATGAACGCGGTGTCTCAGCGCGTTGATCGCGTCCGATTGTTGTATCTCTATCCATCTGATCTCACCGATGAACTCATCGACACGATTTGTGGCAGCGGTGTTCCCTATTTCGATCTTTCCCTGCAACACGTGTCATCGTCGCTCTTGCGAGGCATGAAGCGCTGGGGTGATGGCGATCGGTTCGCCAAGCGCATCGACGCAATACGTGAACGAGAACCAGCCGCCGCATTCCGTTCAAACTTCATTGTTGGCTATCCCGGTGAGACGGAAGAGGATCACGATCAGCTTCTTGATTTTGTTGAGTCAGTGGGTCTTGATTGGTGTGGCTTTTTCCCGTTCTCCCGCGAAGAGGGAACTTTTGCAGCGGGCCTCGAAAATCAGGTTCCCGAGAATCTCGTTGCCGAGCGGCTTGCCGAGCTCACGGCACTTCAGGACCAGATAACTGCCGCAAAACGTGACGAAATGATCGGCTCAGTGGTCGAAGTGCTTGTGGACAGTCCGGGAATTGGTCGAACTTGGCGTGAAGCCCCTGAAATCGACGGCATCGTGATGGTCGCCCCTGAACTCGAACAGGGAAGTTTCGCGACCGTGACCATCGTCAATGCCCTTGGCCCCGACCTCGTGGCCGATGGTGCCGCACCTGTCGAGGACGCCGACTCATGAGCGATCCGTCCTACGGCCCATCGGCAATCGCGACTCCGGCGAATTACGTCACGATGCTGCGCATTCTGGTGTCGCCACTGCTTTTCGCAATGATCAGCGACAACCCAAGTGGCTGGCTCGTGTGGGCACTGTGGACGGCCCTTGCGCTCACCGACGGTGTTGACGGCTGGATTGCTCGACGTCATGGCACAACCCGAAGCGGGGCATTTCTTGATCCCCTTGCCGACAAGGTCCTTGTGCTCGGCGCGCTCTTTTCGCTCGTCGCTGTCGATCGCTTCCCGGTGTGGCCTGTCGCAACAATCGCCGTACGAGAGGTCTTCATCAGTCTCTATCGCATGTGGTGGGGTCGTCGTGGTTTGGCGATGCCTGCTCGTAAATCAGCGAAGCTCAAGACGCTCGTTCAATCGTTGGCGGTGGGCGCGGTGCTCCTCCCACTCACGACCGATTACCTCTGGCTGGGCGATGGACTGCTCTACCTCGCGACATTCCTCGCTGTCTTCAGCGCGTTTCAGTACGTGTGGGACGGAAGCCGTGCTGCCACCACGATGGAGACGCAGGTCAGCGATCCAACCTGAGTCGTTCTACGATCAGGCCCCATGGCCGGTTCATCAACGACAGAGTCCCACGAGTCGCATAAGCCGCCAGTCGGATTCCTTGAGCTTTTCTTTGACCTCGTTTTTGTTGCCTCGACAATGATTCTTTCCAACGAGTTTTCCCAGGATCCATCATGGGTACTCGCCGCACAATGCTCCTTGATGTTTGCGCTGCTCTGGCTGTTGTGGTTCCACATGACGGTGCTGATGAATGTTGAGCGTCAAGATGACCTCGGTCAGCGAGGGATCGTCTTTGCATTGATGTTTGTCATCTTTGTAACAACGCTCATCTTTGTCCGACGCGATTCCTCGGCTGACCTCGTTGGATTGGGGTATCTCCTCGCTGTTCTTATCGTTGCCTTCGCCCACCAACGTGCAACGAAGATGCCTGATCCAATCGGAGCCTGGGCTCGATCGCGACGCAACCGGCTTCTCGCTGCTGGTGTGGTGATGTCAGTCGGAGTTCTCACTCCTGACGGGCCCGATGCATTCCTCTACGGACTTGCCTTCTTATTGCTGGTCGTGCCGACCTCGCTCTCAGGTCAAGCAGGTCGACCGGTACCTGCAATTGATGCCCATCATCTTTCTGAGCGCGCTGCACTCCTCACGCTGATTGTTATGGGTGAGTCATTGGTAAAGGCTGCACTTGTGATCAGTTCCGGCTCAATCGTGTTCTTCGATGGAGTCGCACTAGTCGTGATGTTTGTGATCCTTTTTGGTCTGTACTCGACCTATTTCGACGATGTGCCGGAAGCAGGCATTCAGCCCGGAGCGTTGGCGGGCGAACTTTGGTTACTTGCACACCTCATCTTGCAGCTATCGATCGTTGCGCTTGCCGTTGGCATTTCAAAGTTTCTCCAAGTGGGCGATGCCGGAATTCCTTCGAAGGCCGTTGTGATTCTGATGGTTGCGTACGTCGGAATTTTTGCTGGGCTCGCGTTCATCAGTTTGAACGACCGACGCGTGCCCAGTTCCACAACCGTTGGCGTGCATGTCGGTACTGCGGTACTCGCCGGCGTGGCCGGCTGGTTGACATTGGGGATCAATTGGTTAGTTCCGAGCGCCTATCTCCTTTTCCTTGCGGGGCTTTCTGTCGCTAACGCGTTGCTCTCGTGGCGGGTCCGTCTCACAACCACCGTGCCGCATGAGAGCGATGAAACATCCCCGGCGTTCAACCAGCCGACATCACCAACAAATGCCCTGGAGGGCTCGTCATGAATTGCGAAGTTGTTGCTGTAGGTACGGAACTTCTGCTCGGTCAGATCGTCGATACCAATTCTTCGTGGATCGGCGAACAACTCGCACTTGCCGGAATCGATTGTTTCTTGCAGGTGAAGGTTGGCGACAACTGGGATCGCATTCGTGATGCTCTGCAGATCGCGCTTGATCGCAGCGATGCAGTGATTGTGTGTGGCGGACTCGGACCAACGCAGGATGACATCACTCGTGATGTCATTGCCGAGGTTATGGGTGTGGAACTCGTAGAAGACCCTGAGGTGATCGAACGACTCCATGAGATCTTCGGCTCTCGTGGCCGAAACATGCCGATGAATAATCTTCGGCAGGCTCAGGTGCCACAAGGTGCAAGCCGCATTGCACAAATGCCAGGCACTGCTCCCGGTCTCATGTGTCCGATCGGCGACAAAGTCATCTTTGCGGTGCCCGGCGTGCCCTACGAGATGAAAGAAATGATCGAGGGCACCGTCATTCCAGAACTTCGCCGCCGCGCCGGCGACACCGGTGTTATCCGAAGTCGCACGATTCGCACGTGGGGTCACAGCGAGTCCGGCATTGCAGAAATGTTGGCTGATCGTCTCGATGAACTTGATCGAACAGGTACCGCGACGATCGCATTTCTTGCGAGCGGCATTGAAGGACTGAAGGTTCGCGTCACAGCAAAAGCCGACACCGCAGAACTCGCCGATGCAGTTGTTGCTTCAGAGGTGGACGAGGTTGCGAAGATCCTCGCCGATTACGTCTTCACGACTGAAGATCAGACGATGGAAGAAGTTGTACTCAACCTTCTTCGCGAACGCGGACTCACGCTTGGACTGGCGGAATCGCTCACGGGTGGGTTGATTGCCAGCCGTTTGGTTTCGATTCCTGGCGCGAGCGATGTCCTTCAAGGTTCCGTTGTGAGTTACGCGAGCTCCGTGAAGTTCGACGTTCTCGGCGTGCCTGTTGGCCCGGTTGTTAGTGACGATGCGGTGCGCGCAATGAGCGAAGGCGCATGTCGTGTTCTCAATGCCGACGTTGGCATTGCGGTAACTGGCGTTGCCGGACCTGATGAGCAAGAAGGCATTCCGGTTGGAACTGTCTTTATGGCAACGACGCTTGATGGTGTTACCGAAACATCAATGGCGAAGTTTCCATTCAATCGCGAGCAGTCACGACAGTTCACCGTAATTACGGTGCTTGATCATTTGCGTCGACGACTTCTTGCGCGCTGACGCGCCTACGTCGTTACTGCGCAGTTTTGAGATCGAGTGACGCAGAGTTCATGCAGTAACGGAGTCCGGTTGGGCCGGGGCCATCGTTAAAGACGTGACCTAAGTGAGCACCGCACGACGCGCACAGCGCTTCGGTGCGGATCATTCCGTGTGAACTGTCGACCTTTGTTGCGACAGCGTCGTTTGTCATCGGGTCGAAGAAGCTTGGCCACCCGGTGCCGGAATCGAATTTGGTATCGGAACTGAACAGTTGCGCGTCGCACACGATGCAGTGGTAGGTGCCATCGTCGTGGCAGTCCCAGTACTTGCCGGTGAAGGCACGCTCGGTGGCGCTGCACTGGGTGACCTGGAACTGCTCGGCGCTGAGACGCTGACGCAGGGCCTCTTCTCGTTGGGCGGGATCGGAGGGCAAGGACTCGGTCATCGGAGGGCACCTTTCGCCTGAGCGGGACTGTTCGGCGGCTGGAGCCTATCGGCAGGGGTCCGAGAAGGGCTTGTGGGGGAGCCCAACGGGGGACTGGGATCGAGGGTCATTGACTGAACAGGTGTTCGAAGTTACAGTCTTGTCGTTCGAACACCGGGGGCCTGTCACACCCCCTCCGTAGGTTGCGATCCATCTCCACCGGGGCCTCGGCGCCAGTGGAGCCACCAAAGCTCCCGCTCAGGTGGACAGATCACCCATACGAGTCCCGGGCAGACCGGGGCCTCACACCCAGGAGAAGTAGACGATGGCAAAGGAATCGAACCGCCCGACGTTCCCACAAGAACGCGACAAGGCACTCGACATGGCACTCGGCCAGATCGAGAAGCAGTTTGGTAAGGGCTCGGTCATGAAGATGGGCGAGAAGGGCACCATGAAGATCGAGACGATCCCCACCGGTGCTCTGGCCCTCGACTTGGCACTCGGCGTTGGCGGTCTGCCTCGCGGTCGCGTTGTCGAGATCTACGGCCCAGAATCTTCGGGTAAGTCCACCCTGGCCATGCACGTTGTTGCCGAAGCGCAGCGCAACGGTGGCATCTGCGCCTATGTCGATGCCGAACACGCCATGGACCCGGTCTACGCATCGGCCATCGGTGTCGACACCGACCAGCTGCTCATCTCACAGCCCGATACGGGCGAACAGGCACTCGAGATCGTCGACATGCTCGTGCGCTCCGGTGCTCTCGACGTCATCGTGATCGACTCGGTTGCTGCGCTTACGCCTCGTGCGGAAATCGAAGGCGAGATGGGCGACAGCCACGTTGGTTTGCAGGCTCGTCTTATGAGCCAGGCATTGCGCAAGCTCACGGCCAACCTCAACAAGTCCAACACCGTCTGCATCTTCATCAACCAGCTGCGCGAGAAGATCGGCGTCATGTTCGGCTCTCCCGAAACCACCCCCGGTGGTCGGGCGCTGAAGTTCTACTCCTCAGTGCGTCTCGACATTCGCCGCATCGAGTCCATCAAGGACGGTGTCGAGGTTGTGGGTAACCGCACTCGCGTCAAGGTCGTGAAGAACAAGGTGGCCCCGCCGTTCAAGCAGGCCGAATTCGACATCATGTACGGCAAGGGTGTGAGCCGCGAAGGTTCGACCATCGATATTGGTGTCGATCTGGGCTTCGTCAAGAAGTCGGGTGCTTGGTACACCTACGAGGGTGAACAGCTCGGTCAGGGACGTGAAAACGCCAAGACCTATCTGCTCGAGAACCCCGAGGTCATGGTGGAAATCACCGAGCGCATCCTCACCAGCGTGGGCATCGGCGAAAACGTCGAGGTCCCCGAGGATGCTGAGGATGTCATGAACGCCGAGCACGACGTTCCGATTTCGCTCGACGACTGAGTTCCTGCAGTTCCTGCCATCCCGAATGGTCCCGAGGCGCCCTTGGCCCTCGGGACCATTCGCGTTTCGACCGGCGATTGTGTCGCTCAGTTCGCAGTGACCTTCAGGTCAAACCACGGAACTGCGTCTGGGGCAATTGCGTGAATGAACGCATCGCCCTCCACCTCGCTCAAAGCGGGAGGAGTCAACGTGGCGAGTCGCTGGGTTCCTCCGCTCGGAGCCCCAGTTTGGGGAAGTCGCCCAATCGGTAGGTACGCAGCGACCGAGGTGTCATCTGCGCCGGCAAAGATTCGCACCTCGGCAGCCGAACGATTGAGCGCGATCGGCAGCTCAGTGCATCCAGTGAGAGTCGTTGTGGCAAGGGTGAGGTCGATCTTGACTGTTGCGGCTGAATCACCGCAGCGGAAGAGTTCGTTGTCAATGAGGACGCGGTCAATATTTTTGGCCGACGCTTCAATGTTCAGCACTGAGCCCGAAACGACAGTGAGCGGTTCTATGAACGGACCCGAATGCGGTGACGATGGATCTTGAGAGGCGCCGTCGCCTGAGATCTCGAATCGGTAGAAACGCCGATTCGGGAATCGCTCGACAAGTTCAAGCGAGCGGGGACCGAGGTCAACGGCGTAGAGAACGTCCGCATCAAGACTGGGAGGATTCGCGAACGCTCCCCAAGGGTGGAGGATGTAGGGCCCGTCCTTGCCTACCGGGATGAGCACGACCGCTGGTTCCTGAACGGTCGACTCGACAAGTTCGACTTCCGCGGCGATTGCATCGCGGGCCGCAAGGTTGACATTGACCTTGTCGGGAATCTCTATGGCCATTCCGACCGCCATGGCGGCGATCACGCCGGGAAGCAGCACACGACGACGGCTGGCCAGGTCGACGAGGGCAACTCCGAGAAGCACCATCGTGGGGAGGAGGAGCGAAAGGTAATAGTGCGGGCCATAGAAGTTGCGGCCGCCGATGATGAGGTAATTGCCGTAATAGAAGAAGTAGGCGAACGGCGTGAGGCACAACTGGACGACGACAAGCCAGAAGACCGAACGGGAAAGCGTCCAGAGGCGTGAGGCCCCCCAAAGTGCGACCGGAACTGAAACGATGCCTCCGACGATCCAGTGAGGGAAAGCACGGAGATTCACCCGTAACGCAAGCCAGGCCTCAGACACTCCAACGTTGACGAACTGTGAATGTTCGGCAATTGCACGGGGCCCGAAGCCGAACGAGTCGTTGCCACCGATCGTCCACAGAGCGAACGTAAATGGATCGCCGGTCGTGAACGAGTTGTAAACCAGCGCCACGACGAGCAGTGGTGTGCTCGCGACATACACCCACATCATCGACCGAATCGCGATTCGAACGTTTGCTGAACGCAGAAGTGTCCACGCAAAGATCACGCCGCCAAGGATGATCCCCTCGAGAGGTCGGGTGCAGAGCAGCGCACCTTCGAAAAGTCCAGCGCCAATAAACCACGGCCGGAATGGCTGACCCTCTGTCTGCCGATCAAGCCCGCGTGTGAGAACAGCTAGTGACGCGGCAGCGAGCGATACGGCTAGCACATACGAGACGAACATTGCGCTTTGCACCATCACGAGTGGACTCAGGACGAAGCATGCAGCGGCAACTACTGCTATTCGGAGATCGCGCAAAAGAGCGTTGGCCAATGCGTACACAGCAACAACTGCAGCGGCAGCTATTGCAGCCAATGCGAGGCGCATCGTTCCGAACAGAGCTTCGCTCAACGCCATCAGCGCCGGAAGTGTCGGCTGTTGCACCAGTACGAGGCGGTCCTCGCCAACCCGGCCCGACATCCAAGGGCGGAATGCATCTCCATGTGCGGAATCGGAGAGCGTGACATCGCCCTGGCCAAACATCTGAGCCTCGAGGACGTACACGGCCTCGTCATTGTTAAGTGAGAGATTCTGAAAGAAGAGGTGCCCAACGGAAAGCGAAACGCAAAATGCTGCTGTGGCTAGCAGCCCAACAATCAATAGCGCCGCCCTTTTTTGCACCTCAGAAGTGTATGGGGGCGGCTTGAGAGATATCGGTCATGGCGCTGGTAGATTCGGCTCGTGACTTCGTCTTCGTCGCAGGAAACTGCTCCCCGCAGCTATGCCATCCGCACCTATGGGTGTCAGATGAACGAGCACGATTCCGAACGCATCGCCGGGCTCCTCGAGGCCGATGGCCTGGTGCTGGCTGAGTCTGATGAAACCGCCGATGTGATGGTGTTCAACACCTGTTGCATTCGTGAGAACGCCGATAACAAGTTCTACGGACACCTCGGCCGATTCAAGAACATCAAAGAAGAACGCCCCGACATGGAAATCATCGTGAGCGGGTGCTTGGCGCAGAAAGATCGAGACGCCATCGCCGCTCGTGCCGGACACGTCGATGTTGTTGTTGGCACTCACAACGTGCACCGAGCAGTCGAGTTGTTGCATGAATCACGGCAGTCCGGACCCATCACCGAAATCTGGGATGAAGCGCTTGATGACGCCGCGACATTCCCCTCGGCGCTCGCAGTGCGACGTGAAGTCGATTGGTCGGCATGGGTGACGATCCAAGTCGGTTGTGATAACACCTGTGCCTACTGCATCGTTCCTGCAGTTCGCGGTCGTGAGATCAGCCGCCCATTCGGCGAGTTACTCACCGAGGTTGAGCGCCTGGCAGGTGATGGCGTTCGGGAAATCACTTTGCTCGGACAGAACGTGAACTCCTACGGCCGTGATCTCACCAGCGCACGCCGGGCACTTGACCCGTCTGCAGACGATGCCGCTGTTGTCGGCACTCAATGGCTCGGCGATCGCCGTGCCCGACCGCTCTTTGCTGATCTCCTTACTGCGGTCAGCAATATCGACGGCATTGATCGCGTTCGATTCACGAGCCCTCATCCCAAAGACCTTCGTGAAGACACGATCGCAGCGATGGCATCGAACCCGTCGGTGTGCTCGCACCTTCATTTCCCATTGCAGTCCGGCAGCGATCGGGTGCTCGCCCTGATGCATCGCGGCTACACCGCTGAGCGTTACCTCGAAAAACTCGTAGCGGCCCGCGCCGGAATTCCCGATCTTGCGGTCACGACCGACATCATCGTGGGTTACCCCGGCGAAACCGAAGAGGATTTCGAACGCACACTCGAAGTTGCTGCTGCCGCGGAATACGACTCCGCGTACACCTTCATCTTCTCTCCCCGTGAAGGGACAGAAGCGGCCGACATGGTCGATCAGTTCTGCGACCCCATCGAAGTCGGCGATCGCTTTGAGCGATTGCGCGTCGTGGTCGAACGTTCTGCGCTTGCGAAGCACATGGCTCGAATCGGCCGCACCGAAGAGATGATCGTGGAAGGACCGTCGAAGCGAGACCCCGAGGTCTTCACCGGCCGAACTGCGCAAAATAAGTTGGTGCACTTCACGAGCGACCGCCCATTGCGTTCTGGAACCTTGGCAACTGCGTTGATTACTGAAGCGTCGACGCACTTTCTGCGTGGCGAATTGGTTGACGTCCTTTCGGTGTCGCGACATCGCACTCGTTTCGCAGTTACTGCAGGGTGAGTTCATCGCCACGGTTTCGTCCTAGCGGTCGACACCTCGCGCTTGTAGGTCCGACTGCTTCTGGGAAGTCCTCGTTGGCGATGGCGTTGGCGCGTAGCCGCAGTGACATTGAACTCGTCACGGTGGATTCAATGCAGGTCTACCGAGGGATGAACATCGGTACGGCCAAGCCTTCGGCGGCCGAACAATCCGAAATCGTTCATCACCTTCTCGATTTGTGCGATCCCGATGACGATTACACCGTCGCTCGGTTTCAGCGTGACTGTTTCGCAGTTCTGGCCGACATTGAAGAACGCGGGAAGCGGGCCGTGCTGGTTGGTGGAACCGGGCTTTACCTCCAGGCGATCACCGACGATCTTGAAATCCCGGCGCGATTTCCCGAGGTGCGTGCCGAACTCGAACTCGAACCCGATACGGCGGTGCTGTTTGCTCGACTCGAGGGCCAGGACCCACTGGCGGCATCGCGTATGGAACCGACCAATCGTCGACGCGTCGTGAGAGCGCTCGAAGTCACGGTCGGAAGCGGTCGTCCGTTCTCGTCATTTGGACCTGGCCTCGAGGAGTACCCACCGGCACCGTTCCCGGTCGTGGGGCTGGCGATGGAACGCGTGGTACTCGACCAGCGCATTGCGCAGCGCTACGAACAGCAGATGGCCGATGGGTTCTTGGCCGAGGTGCAGACTCTCGTGGACCGCCCGGCCGGTCTTGGTCGTACTGCTCGTCAAGCACTTGGATATGCCGAACTGCTTGACCACATCGAGAACGGAACACCACTTGATGACGCGCTCGAAACGGCAGTGACACGGACTCGTCGATTCGCCCGACGCCAGCAGCGATGGTTCGGCCGAGACCCCCGAATCAACTGGATCGAGACCGATGGTGAAGTTTCGGCAAATGCACTCGCCGAACTCGCCCGCGGGCTGATTGACTGAACCCACCATGAGACTCACCAAACACCACGGTCTGGGCAACGACTTCGTCATCGCTCTTGAGGAAGTCAACGGACCTCTTCATGGCGATGCCACCTTGGCTCGCGCTCTTTGCGACCGTCGTCGGGGTATTGGTGCCGACGGTTTCATCGTTGGGTCTCGCCCTTCCGGGGATGTGACTGGTCCTGGTGGCCGGCCAATCGATGTCGTGATGCATCTTTGGAATGCCGACGGCAGCCGTGCCGAAATGAGTGGCAACGGCATTCGCTGCCTTGGCCAAGCACTCGCAATGGCTCGTGATGATCACGAGGCCACCTACGCCGTCTTCACTGATGGTGGCTTTCGAGAACTTGTTGTGCATGACGATGCGGCCCACCGCCTTGCCACCGTCAGCGTCACGATGGGCCTTGTTGGCGAAGGCCCGGCAGTTCCTCCCTCTGTTTCGGAACGACTCGGTAGCGATCGACATGCGACTGCTGATCTAGGCAACCCGCACCTTGTCGTGCTCGTTTCCGATCTGTCATCGGTCGACCTCGTCGGTACGGGCGCATGGATCGAGTCACAGTTCGATGCCGGCATAAACGTCGAATTCATCGCAACAGGGACAGAGCCCGATTCACTTGATTTGCTCGTTTGGGAACGCGGTGCTGGCGTGACCGAAGCCTGCGGCACGGGCGCGACTGCCGCAGCAACCCTGGCCCATCAGTGGGGTCTCGTAGGACGTGAAGTGCGCGTGGTTATGCCTGGTGGTTCGGCTGAAGTCATCGTCGCGCCAAGCCCCGATGCCGAGCCGATCCTCATTGGGCCTTCGCAACACATCGCCACTATTGAGCTTCCGGATGCCTGAACCAACCTCGCCGATTGTTGGCGATCACCGCGGCGGCTTTGGCGCGTTCGCTGGTGAAAGTTCGGGGCTCATCGACCGCACGTTCCGTGAACGAATTGTTCTGGTTGGTGTGACCTTTCCCACCGAAGATGAATTCGATACGGAACGTCATCTCGATGAACTTGCGCTCCTTGTCGACACGGCTGGTGCCGACAGCATCGCCCGAGTGGTTCAGCGCCGACATGCTCCTGATCCCGCGACCTACTTAGGAAGCGGAAAGGTGGAGGAACTTCGTGAACTGTGTGTGTCGGTCGATGCCGACACCGTGGTGTTCGACAATGAACTTTCGCCTGCACAGCAACGAAACCTTGAAAAGTTGTTGGGTCGTTCCGCGATTGATCGCACTGCGGTCATTCTCGACATCTTCGGTCAGAACGCGCACAGCCTTGAAGGTAAGGCCCAGGTTGAATTGGCACAGATTCGCTATCGACTTCCGCGTCTGCGTGGAAAGGGCAATCAGCTTTCGCGTCAGGGTGGCGGAATCGGTGCTCGGCAGGGCGGTGGCGAAACGCAGCTCGAAGTGGATCGCCGGCGACTCCAGCGACGCATGCACAAACTCGAAGGCGACCTTCGTGAAATCTCTCGAGTGCGAGATACACAGGCAAAAGCCCGGCAACGTTCGCGTCTGCATCGGGTAGCGATCGTTGGCTACACCAATGCCGGGAAGTCAACGCTTCTGAACCACCTCACCGATGCAGGTGTGCTCGTTGAAGATCGTTTGTTTGCAACGCTTGATGCAACGACTCGTCGGTTGCAATTGCCCGGTGGCGAATCGGTCTTGCTCACTGACACCGTTGGATTCATCACCAAGCTTCCGACGCAACTCGTTGAAGCGTTCAAGTCCACACTCGAAGTTGTTGTCGACGCAGATCTCTTGGTTCACGTTGTTGATGGCTCCGCTGCCGACCCGGAATCCAACATCGAAGCTGTCGACCGAGTGCTGAACGAGATTGGCGCTGCGGACGTCCCTCAAATGCTTGTGGTGAACAAGATCGATATCGATCCAGATGGGGCCAAGGAACTCCTTGAAGACCATCCCGGTTGCGTCGCTCTGTCGGCGAAAACGGGCGAGGGCGTGGCGGACACGCTGCGTGCTCTGGCTGATCGGTTGCGTGGACTTTCGAACATCACCGAACTTTTGGTGCCGTTTGATCGAGGTGATCTCCTTGCCGCACTGCATCGTGAAGGTGAAGTCCTCGTTGAGACCGCGACCGACGACGGAATGCTGGTTCGGGCCCGCCTCGACGAGGTTTCGGTGAGCCGTCTCCACGAGTACGTCGTGAGCGGTCAGACTCTGCGCTCATGACTGCAGGATTCACGCCGCCTCCCTATCCCTACGATCGGCTCGACGCGTTCAAGTCGATCGCGTCGGCACACGAGGGCGGAATGGTCGACCTCTCGATAGGCGACCCCTTCGATCCTCCGCCAGCAGTCGTCATCGAAGCGCTCGCCTCTTCGGCAAGCGAGCGGAGTTATCCAGCATCGATTGGGTTCCCGGCCTACCGCGAAGCGGCAATGGGCTGGATGGAGCGCGAGCTCGGCGTCAGCGTTGGAGCGAAAGAAATCGCCGCCTGCATTGGCACCAAGGAATTCGTTGCCGGGCTTCCGCATTGGCTTCGCCTGCGCACCCCTGATCGCGACACTGTGCTGTATCCGGCCATTAGTTATCCGTCTTATGCCATGGGTGCGGAACTTGCTGGAGCACGTGCGGTTCCAGTTCCAGTTACTGCCGACGGCCGAAGCGATCTCGATGCCATTGATCCTGCCGACGCAGCTCGAGCGTTGTGCCTCTGGGTGAACTCGCCCGGGAATCCCACCGGACACCTTGACGATCTTGAAGCTGCAGCGAAGTGGGGACGCGAGCGCAACGTTCCGGTGATCTCCGATGAGTGTTACGTCGAGTTCACATGGGACGGGCCCGGTCGGACAATTCTTGAACACGGTCTCGACGGTGTGTTGGCCGTCCATTCATTGTCGAAGCGTTCGAATCTCGCTGGTGTGCGCGCTGGGTTTTACGCAGGCGATGGAGATCTTGTTCACTACTTGTCAGAACTGCGTAAGCACGCTGGGTTCATGGTCCCTGGTCCTGTGCAGGCCGCAGCTGTGGCCGCGTGGAACGACCAAGCGCATGTCGATGTGCAACGACAGCGCTACCTCGAACGGCTTGAACTCTTTCAAACTGTGCTCGCAGGCATTGGCGTCGATGCTCCGATGCCTGGTGGCGCGTTCTACCTCTGGGCTGCGGCACCGGAGGGCGACTCATGGGCGTTGGTGGAACGACTTGCTGCCGAAGGCGGCGCTTTGGTCTCAGCGGGTGAGTTCTACGGACCCGAAGGAAGCGAGTTCATTCGTGTTGCCGTCGTGCAATCAATGGAACGACTCGAACTCGTTGGACGGCGCCTCGGCGTGCTCTGAAGTCGGTCGCAACCGGTTTGAGACCGTTTGCTCCCGGTTTGGGACCGTCTCCCCGTTGCGTCTCAACGAGGGTCAGTCATGATCAGTGCATGACACAAACAGTTTCTTCACCAATGGTTGTGCCGAAGCGATCGAATGCGGGATTCATTTGGGCTGCAGTCATCTTCGTCCTGACTACCGCAATTGGTATCGGCATGGTGGTCAGTTCATTCTTGGTGCTGGCTTCATCAATCTCTGGTTTCAAAGCAGTTGATGCCGGCGAGATTTCCAAGGTGCAACTTGGCAAGGGTGAGTGGTACGTCTTCGGTGGCGCATCGACCACATTCGGCATGCAGCAGATCACGATCGACATCACCGACCCCTCCGGCGAACAAGTTGTGCCGAACACCTCGGCGACGTCCTACAGCGCTGACGACAACGGAATGAAGTACGAGTCCTTTGGTTCCTTCGACGTGAAGAGCGCCGGCACCTACACCGTCCGTGTTGATGGTCCGCCGGGGACGACTGCAAGAATCGGGCAAATCTCGCTTCTCAGTTTCATTGGGCTACTTGTCGGCGGCATTGCCATCGGCAGCCTCGGTTTCGTGCTCGCCCTCGTTGTGTTGATCGTGACGCTCGTTCGTCGGTCTCGCTCAAAGCGCACAATGGCACCGCCGGTTGCCCCCGGTCCGCCTCCCGCACCCTTCATTGCGCCTCCGGCACCCGTCGTGGCCTCGCAACCGCCACCGCCTGCTCCGCCGGCGCCGACTCCACCACCCCCATCAGCAAACTGAGCGCGAGCCACTCGGTCTATGGGCGGTAGCCTGCGCCGCTATGGCCGAACTGTCTGCAACCATCGATGAACTCTGGAACAACCGCGACTCGCTGAGCGCGGCCGATACCGAAGCGGTCGCCGCTGTTGGGCAAGCGATTGCTCTGCTTGACTCAGGCGAGGCCCGTGTCGCTGAACTTGGTGCCGACGGCGAGCCCATCGTTCACCAGTGGCTCAAGCACGCGATCCTGCTCTATTTCCGTCTTTCACAGATGGCCACAATCGAACTCGCTCCGTTCGAATTCGCCGACAAGATTCCGCTCAAGAACGACTTCGCTGCGGCGGGCGTTCGCGTTGTTCCAGGCGCCTCCGCCCGCTACGGGTCGTTTCTTGACCGTGGCGTAGTCATGATGCCGAGCTACGTGAACATCGGCGCTCGCGTCGGTGCCAACACCATGGTCGATACGTGGGCCACCGTCGGCAGCTGCGCGCAGATCGGCGCCAATGTGCATTTGTCCGGTGGCGTTGGCATCGGTGGCGTACTCGAACCGCCGCAGGCCGCTCCGGTCATCATCGGCGACGACGCGCTAATCGGTAGCCGCTGCATCGTTGCCGAAGGCGCCCGTGTTGGCGATGGAGCGGTGCTCGGCGCCGGTTGCATTCTCACCGCCTCGATTCCTGTCATCGATGCCGAAACTGGCGAAGAACTCAGCCGCGGTGTTGTTCCGTCGTGGAGCGTTGCCGTTTCGGCCACCCGTCCCCGCACCTTTGCCGGCGGCGAGTTCGGTCTTCCCTGCGTGCTTGTGCTCAAGCGCCTCAAGGAGGGCGAGCGCCACGACAAGGCAGCCCTCAACGACGTGCTTCGCGATCACGGCGCAGCGACCTGATCATGGCTGCGAACGATCGCACCGATCTCTTGGCCCGCACGGCCGCGCTTGTCGACGTTGCGTCGCCGAGTCGCGCCGAAGGGCCCTTGGTCGATTCGATCGAAACCGAATTACGCGCGCACACCCATCTTGACGTGACACGTGTCGGCGACAATCTGGTTGCTCGCACCTCGCTCGGCCGCCTTCACCGCGTTGTGCTTGCTGGTCATACCGACACCGTTCCTGCTGCCAACAATGCAACGGCGCGCATTGAAAATGGCCGACTCTTCGGCGTCGGCTCGGCCGATATGAAGGGCGGGCTCGCAGTAATGCTCGAACTCGCGGCCACGCTTACTGAACC
>CAEZTR010000010.1_pt1 | contig 22428 bp, 20 predicted proteins | sample 7264261 | NCBI WGS metagenome assembly CAEZTR01 (sample SAMEA6813809, study PRJEB35770) | freshwater metagenome | biome: Freshwater; feature: Freshwater reservoir; material: water | place: Czech Republic | collected 2017-08-18 | depth 0.5m m
CTCGCTGGTCGCGCTCCCGATCAGGAATGGCTCGACACCATTGTCGCCACCGTCGGACTTGGCGATCGCCTCTCTCATCGCCCCAGCGAACTTTCTGGCGGACAACAACAGCGAGTCGCTGTGGCTCGCGCACTCGCAAGTCAGCCGGCAATTATTTTTGCTGACGAGCCCACTGGCAATCTCGATTCTCGAAGCGGCTCGGAAATTCTTGAATTCATGCGCACCGCCGTCGACAAATTCTCGCAAACAATTGTGATGGTGACTCACGATCCGCTTGCTGCGAGTTACGCCGACCGCGTCGTCTTTCTCGTCGACGGCAAAGTTGTCGACGACCTGCAATCGCCCACCACAGATTCGGTGATCGATCGCATGAAGAGCTTCGGAGCCTGACGTGCTGAAAGTGACGTTGCGTGGGCTTATGGCCCACAAGGTTCGCCTCATCGCGACCGCTGTATCGGTACTCCTCGGCGTTGCGTTCATGTCGGGAACCCAGGTGCTTACATCAAGCGTCAGTGCCAGCTTCGACAAAGTATTTGCTGACGTTTACGCCTCGATCGATGTCGTCGTTCGCTCAACGAACGAAGTTGACACCCCATTTGGTCCGGAGCGGACGCGAATCTCGGAAGCCGTTCTTCCTACCCTCGTCGGTGTCCCCGGAGTCGAAGCGGCCGAGGGACAGGTCGTTGGCCAGATCAGAGTGCTCGACAAGGACAATCAGCCGCTTGTCACTGCGCAGGGACCTCCAAACTTCGGACTCAACTGGCTTACGTCTCCAGCGCTCAATGGATGGACCATTGTCGACGGGGCCTCTCCTGTCGCAGCCAACGACATCGTTCTTGACGCAAAGAGCGCAAAAGACGGGAAGTACGCGGTCGGCGACACGGTCAACGTTTCCGTCACCAATGGCGTGCAGCCATTCAAGGTCGTAGGCATCGCGAAATTCGGAAAACTTGAAACTTGGGGTGGCGCGCAGGCCGCCCTGTTTGCCACCTCCACCATCCAAACGCTGGTCGGCGAACCTGGGATGTACGACTGGATTTCTGTTGCAGGTCAGAACAATGAATCGCAGACGCAGCTGAGTGGCGAGATCTCCAAAGTTATTCCGCCAGGAACTGAAGCAATTACTGGAGCAGAATTTACTGAAGAAAGTCAGAGCGCATTCCAGAAGATCATCGGGATCTTCAGCACATTCCTTTTGGTGTTTGCCCTCATCGCATTGTTTGTTGGTTCCTTCATCATCTACAACACGTTCTCAATCATCGTTGCGCAGCGCACAAAAGAACTCGCGCTACTCCGTGCACTTGGAGCAAGCCGAGGGCAAGTACTGCGCTCGATCATTCTCGAAGCCCTCTTCGTTGGCCTGATTGCATCGATCATCGGTGTCGGATTCGGCATCTTGCTCGCTATTGGACTCAACAAGTTGATGCAGTCGATTGGATTCTCTGGTCCTGACACTCCGATCGTCCTTCCACCTGTCGCCATTCTGGTTTCGCTACTTGTTGGAACCTTCATCACACTGGTTTCTGCTCTCTTCCCGGCCCGCCGGGCGGCAACGGTTCCTCCGATCGCTGCAATGCGCGATGTCGCCGTGGATCGCACCGGCGCATCTCGACTTCGTGTCGCATTCGGACTCATCCTTCTTGCACTCGGTGCATTCATGCTTTGGTTTGGGCTTAACGGCAATTCCGATTCAGGGCTTCAGATCATTGGCGGCGGAGCGTTCTTCGTCTTCATCGCCCTCACCGTCATAGGCCCGGTTATCGCGACACCGTTTGCCAGCGTTCTTGGTTGGCCCCTTCAGAAGGCGAGTCGAATCACCGGTCGCCTCGCACGCGAAAACGCCATGCGGAACCCACGTCGAACCTCAACCACTGCCTCAGCGCTCATGATCGGCATCGGACTTGTCGGATTCATCGCAGTAACTGCTCAGTCAGTGAAGGCCTCCACCGTTGACGCGATCAACCAATCAGTCACCGGGCAATACGTGGTGACAACAGAGAGTTTCGGTTCAACCGCACTCCCACAATCAATGGCAGCGGAACTTGACGCAGTAACGGGAGTTCGCGTTGCTGCCGGAGTTAGCGCGACATTCGCCAATATCAACAACTCGGGCAAAATCATTCTTGCGGTTGATCCCGATGCAATTTCACAGGTCATCGAATTTGATGACGTCGAGGGATCCTTCGCTTCACTCGGAGTTGGTGAGATCGCGGCTTCCGAAAAACTCGCCGAGGAGAAGCAGCTCAAGATCGGTGATCCCGTTCAATTGGTCTTCATCCAAGGTGGGACAACCACTCTCACCCTTGGTTCGATCTACAAGACCGAATTCCCGATCCAAGGGCCGGGTTGGATCATCTCCACCGATCAATTCAATACGTTGGTGCCGCCTTCGCAGCAAACGTTTTTGTCCATCTACATCAAACTTGATGACACCTCTTCCGCTGGAGTCGATGCGGCACTCCCGGGACTCAAAGCGGTAACTGACACCGTCCCCGGCGCCAAACTTCAGAACCTGGAGGAGTACAAAAAAGCTCAGACCGATCAAGTCAACCAATTCCTGCAGATTGTCTACGTCCTGCTCGCACTCGCGCTGATCATCGCCATCGTTGGAGTGGTCAACACGTTGCTGTTGTCGGTCTATGAGCGAACTCGCGAACTTGGGCTCCTTCGTGCTGTGGGCATGAGCCGTCGACAAGTCCGTTCAACGATTCGCCTCGAGTCGGTAATCATCAGTTTGATGGGCACGCTCATCGGCCTCGTCATTGGCATCATTTTCGGATGGGCGCTGGTCACCGCATTGGTTGACGAGGGCATCACATCGTTTGCGATTCCGTGGAGTCAGTTGTTCATCATCGTCATCATTGCGATCCTTGCTGGTGTCGGCGCTGCGCTCTATCCCGCACGCAGGGCGGCCCGCCTTGACGTACTCCGAGCAATCTCGAGCGACTGATGGCTCACGATCCCGCACACCTCGAACCCGAGATCACCACGTTTCTCACCGAACGCCATTTGGCTTCGCTCACGACCATGCGCGCCGACAACACGCCGCATGTCGTTGCGGTTGGATTCACGTGGGACTCCGACGAATCGCTCGTACGCGTCATCACCTGGGCCGGCAGCCGTAAAGCACGCAACGTTGCCGAGCGGCCCGGTTCACCAGCCGCGGTGTGCCAGGTCGACGGTGGGCGTTGGCTTTCACTCGAAGGCACAGCGACAGTGACCAGCGATCCTGAGCGGGTTGCGATGGCGGTCGCTCGGTATGCCGAGCGTTATCGGGAACCGAAGCAACGCGACGACCGTGTCGTCATCGAGATCGCAATCACCCGAATCATGGGCCGGGGCTAACGACCCGTGGCCCTGAGCCATACCCGCCGTAGACTCATCCCATGGCCGCGAACAAACAGCGCGAATGGCACCCCGCTTTCGAAGAATACTGCGAGACCATTTTTGAATTACGCGAGGACGACGTTGACGTCATCCAAGCCCGCATAGCCGATCGACTTGAACTCTCTCGTCCCGCGGTTTCGGAGATGATCCGTCGCATGGAAGGTGCGGGCCTCGTCGAAATCAATGGCGGTGTCATTCGCCTCCTTCCCGATGGTCACGCGCTTGCCGAAACCGTTGTGCGTCGCCACCGTCTCGCCGAACGTTTCCTCACCGACATGCTCGGGCTTTCTTGGGCAGATGCTCATGACGAAGCCGGCCGCTGGGAACACGTCATTTCACCGACTGTTGAAGTAGCGATGATGCGCGCGCTTGGCGATCCAACGACCTGCCCTCATGGAAACCCAATTCCTGGCACCGACTACCAACCGCCAACTTCGGTCACACTCAACACCCTTACGGTCGGACAATCGTTCACGGTCTCTCGCATCCCCGAAGAGCTCGAGTTCACACCAGGGCTGCTTGAGTTCCTCGAGTCCTCCTCGCTATTGCCCGGCCATTCGGGAACCGTGACAGCGCTCGCACCCAAAGGCATCACGATTGTTGAAATCGATGGCCAGACCGTCGAGATCGATCAATTCGCGACGCAGCGAATTCTTGTTACTGCCGCCTGAAACGATCTCAATCAAGCAACGAAGCGGGAAGGTCGTCTTCGTGAACGATCGCAAGACGTTTCGTTGCACGAGTAAGCGCGACATACAACGCACGGTTTCCTTGTGCTTGTTCGGCAACGATCAGTGACGGCTCAACCACGATCACGGCATCGACTTCAAGGCCCTTCACAAGACCGACCTCGACGACCGTGACGCGATGTTCAAGACCATGTCGAGTCGCGCGGCCGAACGCGATTCCTGCCGCCTCGAGCCCATCACACACTTCATCAATAATTGATGATGCACACACGACTGCGACCTGACCGGGATCAACCGCAGCGCGTTCAACTCGAGCCACTGCAGCAACTGTTTCCGCCAGACAGCCTGGCTCCGCTCGCTGGATCAGTGGCTCGGCTCCGTCTTCACGAACAGAACGCGGCGGACGTAGATCGGGAGCAGCCCACCGAAGCACTCGCGCAGCGAGTTGCATGATTGGCGCAGGAAGGCGATAACCGAGCGTGAGTTCGTTTCGGCGGGGTTCACGCTTGGCCGGCAGGAGCGAAAGGATTTCGTCCCAGGATTCGTGCGCCCACTGGCCAGTGGCCTGAGCGATGTCACCCACAACAGTCATCGAACCATTCAGCGAGCGGCGCTCAAGCATGCGCAATTGCATCGGCGAGAGATCCTGCGCCTCATCGACCACGATGTGGCCGTAGGTGCGAATTTCGTCGTCATCATTTGCTTCGCCCTGGCGGCGACGGCGGGGCTTCGGCCCAAGTAATGAGCGGGCCTCATCAAGCAATGGAGCGTCGTCGTGTGTCCAGTCGATCTCGCCAACCGTTTCGGAACGCTCGCGATAAAGCGACTGCCATTCGGCCTCTGACAACAACGTTCCCGCAGCATTCCGCAATAACCCGCGCGCACCGTAAAGGTCGTGGAGGAACTGCGCTGGAGTGAGAGTCGGCCACATCCATTCAAGCGCTTCGCGAATAGCGGGATCGCGACGCAGGCGTTCACGAACTTCAGATGCAGCAATTTCGCCTCGGCCGGAAAGTGCGAGTTCGGCATAGAGCTCGTTTTCAACGTACTTACGCGCCGGATTGTGACGGCGATACCGCCGACGAGCATCGGAAATGATCTGCGCGCTTCTTGAGCGCGAGACCGTAAGACGTTGAAGTCCGTAACCAATGACCAAATCTGAACGCAATGGGCGTTGACGATCACGAACAGCACGTGAAAGGTACGACACCATTCGCGGATCGCCCTTTACCCGAGATGTGAGGCCGACGTCGTAATGACGAATGCTCACGTCGGGAACAAGATCAGCAAGCACAGCGAGTTCAACGCCGGCTTCACCTAGCGATGGAAGTACTTGTTCGATGTAGCCAAGGAACAAACGGTTTGGACCAATGACAAGGACGCCTTGTCCTTCGAGTGGGAATCGATGCGTGTAGAGCAAGTACGCAGCGCGATGCAGCGCGACCACGGTCTTGCCCGTTCCCGGCCCACCCTGCACAACAAGGACTCCCGGAAGCGGGGCGCGAATGATTTCGTCCTGCTCGCCTTGAATCGTTGCGACGATGTCGCCGAGACGACCCGTGCGAGCCGTTTCCAATGCCGTGAACAAGGCACCTTGACCGCGAACAACCTCGCCAGTTTCAATTTCACCGACGGGCATTCCCAAGCTCGCCAAGGTTGCCCCGAAGAGTTCATCTTCGACACCCAACAACCGACGGCCGCGAGTTGCGAAATGACGACGACGCGCCAACCCCATCGGTTGCCGGCCGGTTGCTCGGTAGAACGGTTCGGCGACTGGCGCGCGCCAGTCGACAATGACCGGATCCTGCGCCGAATCGCTGACCGCAATGCGTCCGATGTAGAAGCTCTCCATAAGGTCATCAGGGGATTCGGCTTCTCGATCGATACGACCGAAACACAGCGCCGCATCGCCCAGTTGGAGTTGGGTCAGACGGTTGTAAACGGTTTCGTGGATCACCTCGCGCTCAAAGCGCGCCTGCTCGGTGCCACCTCGACCAACCTCGACCATGGACGTCAGGCGCGATGCGGCCTTCCGCGACTCTTCGAGACACGCATAGGCGTGATCGATGTAGGCCTGTTCGGCGTCGAGATCGGGGTGTGGGGCCATGGGTTTGGTCTGAGAAGTGAGGGTCCTTCTTCGAACCGCTGGAAATCTCCAGCGGGGCTCAGAAGGGGGTTCTTCACTTTAGCGGTCCCCCGCCAATTGACCTCAGGCCGCCGGATTCTCCCTCACGAGGCCTTGTCGGTAGCGTGGCCCCGTGACCGATGCAGCCACCTCCCCCCTCCCGCCCTTCCTGCGCGCCTGCCGCGGCATACCCGGCGGTCCTGGCGATCGAGTGCCGGTGTGGTTTATGCGCCAGGCCGGCCGGTCGCTTCCCGAATATCGATCCATCCGCGGCTCGGGCAGCATCCTCGATGCAATCGCCGATCCAGAGCTTTCCGCCGAGATCACGATGCAGCCAGTACGGCGTTACGACGTCGACGCCGCCATTCTTTATTCCGACATCGTCGTTCCCGTTGCGGCGATCGGTTTCGGTGTCGATGTTGCCCCTGGCATTGGACCAGTCGTTGAGCAGCCCTTCACTCGCGCCGCCGATCTTGAACGACTGCGGCCGCTCGACCCCGAGGCCGACACGCCCTATGTGCTTGAAACTGTGCGCATCCTCGCTCGTGAACTTCCCGTTCCGTTGATTGGTTTCGCCGGCGCACCGTTCACCGTTGCGAGCTATCTGATCGAAGGTCAACCGTCGCGCACCTACACGCGAACCAAAGCCCTCATGTACGGCGATACAAACCTTTGGCACAAGTTGATGGAACGACTTTCCGATCTCGCGATTATCTCATTGCGTTCGCAGATTGAGAACGGTGCAGTTGCATTGCAGATCTTCGATTCATGGGCCGGGACCTTGAGTGCGCCCGACTACGAGAAATTCGTTCTTCCCCACAGCCAACGAGTGTTTGCAGAGGTTGCCGACCTCAACGTGCCCCGAATTCATTTCGGTGTTGGAACGGGCGAGTTGCTCGGCCTCATGGCGAAGGCTGGCGCCGATGTCGTCGGTGTCGATTGGCGAGTTCCACTTGATGTCGCTCGAACACGCGTGCCGGCAAACATTGCGCTTCAAGGAAACCTTGATCCTGCGCTTGCGTTTGCGCCGTGGGATGTTGTTGCGGAAGCGACTCGCGACGTTCTTCGCCGCAATGGCGGAAACCCTGCACATATCTTCAACCTTGGTCACGGCGTCATGCCCGAAACAGACCCAACCGTTCTTGAGCGCGTCGTCGAACTTGTTCATAACGAAGGTCGCTGCGATGGAGTTGCATCATGAGTGCTGAACGAAAAATTGGTCTCGTCGTAATGGCCTACGGAACGCCACGAACGACCGAAGACATTGAGCCGTACTACACACATATCCGTCGCGGCCGCGCACCCGAGCCGCAACAACTCGCCGATCTCATCTCTCGTTACGACGCCATCGGCGGTATCTCACCACTCGCCAGTCTCACCGAGGCACAACGCGCGGCGCTTGAGTCCGCTCTTGAGTCACGCATGCCCGGTGCATGGAACGTGGTGCTCGGACAGAAGCACGCCACTCCATTCATCGAAGATGGTGTTACTGAACTCGCCGATGCTGGCGTCACCGAAGCCGTTGGCCTGGTGCTCGCTCCGCATTTTTCGGGCTTCAGCGTGGGCGAATACCAGCGCCGCGCTGCCGAAGCAGGTACTGAGCGTGGACTCACAATGCACGGCATCAACAACTGGCACCTCGAGCAGGCCTATCTCGATTTCCTGACTACTGCAGTTCGCGATGCACTCGTTGAACTACCTGAGCGCACGACAGTGCTGTTCACCGCCCATTCGCTTCCAGAGCGTGTGTTGGAAAATGATCCGTACCCCGACGAACTCGCAGCAAGCGCCACATATGTCGCCGAACAACTCGGGCTGAAGAGTTGGTCACTCGGTTGGCAAAGCGCGGGACGCACGCCCGAACCATGGCGCGGTCCCGACATTCTCGAGGAACTTCAACGCATCGCCGCTGAAGGATCAGCTGATGGTGTGCTGGTGTGCGCACAAGGCTTCACCGCTGACCATCTCGAAGTTCTGTACGACCTCGACATCGAAGCCGCAAAGGTCGCGAGTGACCTCGGTCTTGCATTTGGGCGCACCCGTTCGCTGAATGCCGACGAAGTCGTCATGAACGCACTCGCCGATCTCGTCGTCGCTCAGGTTCAATGACAAACCGTCGACGTGTCGTCGTTATCGGAGCCGGCATCACCGGTCTGACTGCGGCATTCACGTTGGCAACACAACGACCCGATCTCGACGTCGTTGTTCTTGAGGCCAGCGAACGCGTTGGCGGCAAAATTCTCACCACGCCATTCGCGGGCCGGCCTGTCGATTGCGGGGCCGACGCGTTTCTCGCGCGCGTTCCTGAAGCACTTGATCTGTGTCGCGAACTCGGCCTCGACACAATCCTCACTTCGCCTTCTCAGAAGTCGGCCTACGTTTGGGTCAACGGCGGCCTCAACCGATTGCCTGCCGGTCTTGTCCTTGGCGTTCCCACCGACCTTGATGCACTCGCTGCTTCTGGAATCGTGAGTTCAGAAGGAATTGCGCGCGCGGCACAGGACCTCACTCGAACTGAATGGATCGACAGTGCAAATGGCTCTGATCCAAACGGAATCGATGATCAATCGGTTGGCGAACTCATTCGCGCTCGTCTTGGCGATGAAGTCCATGAGAAGTTGGTGTCACCTCTTCTCTCTGGCGTAAACGCAGGCGATGCCGACTACCTCAGCCTCGCGGCCGGTGCTGCGCAGATCGCCGTAGCTGCTCGTAAGTCCCCCAGCCTCATCACTGCACTGCGTGAGCAAACAACCGCTGCACAGCATCACCCCGACGCGCCGGTCTTCCACGGCATCCCGGTAGGCACACAGACACTCACCGATCTGATTCTCGCCCGACTCACACAGGTCGACGTTCCGGTGCATCTTTCATGCCCGGTTTCTTCCATTGCGCCCAACGGCAGCGGTTGGACAGTGACAACCCCGCTCGGCGCTATCGCCGCCGACGAGATCATCCTTGCGACACCAGCGCAACCGACCGCACGCCTCCTCGATTCAATCGCCCCCGAAACCGCTGACGATCTCGCATCGGTTGAGTACGCGTCCGCCGCCATGGTCAGTCTCGCCGTTTCGAAGAAATCTCTCGGCGTTCCGCTCGATGCCAGTGGTTTCCTCGTGGCCCAGACCGATCCGCTGCCCACGCTCACCGCGTGTTCTTGGGCATCGGCCAAATGGGCCCACCTCGACGATCCCGAGGTCGCCATCCTGCGCATCTCTGCCGGCAAGCACGGCGATACCCACGCGCTCGATCTTGACGATTCATCGCTCGTCGAAGCACTTGGCGTCGACCTCAACACCACGATGGGAATCACTGCTCCGCCGATTGAATCCCGAGTGACTCGCTGGATTGACGCTCTTCCGCAGTACCGACCCGGCCATCCCGCCCGCGTCGCAGCATGGCGCGCCGGGGTGAGCGACGAAGCTCCCGGCATCCACCTCGCCGGTGCCGCCTATGACGGCCTCGGCCTTCCCGCGTGCATCCGTCAGGGCCGCCAGGCCGCTGCCGACATCGCCTGAGCTCCCGTTCTGCACCTCTAACCCGACCCATTCACGATCGCCGATCGTCAAATGAGGTCGATTTCATGAGGTTTGTGACACAAAATTCCATGGGTATTTCCCCTGTTCAGGGGCCTATTGCTGCAGAAATGTTGCGGCTGCGTTGCGAGACTGCGATCAAACCGCAACACTTTCGTAACAATGAGCACGAACCCCCTTGGCCGGATCCGCCTCGTTCATTCCCTGACCCTCGTCCCCGTCATGGTGGTCGCCCTCCTCACGCTCGGACTCTGGGTTGTTCCAAGTTCGACCTCTGCGCTGCCCGCAACTTCGTCAGTCGCTGAGGTCTCCATCCTCCCCACGCTCACGAGTACCACGCTCAGTTCAACCGGGCCCATTCCCGAAAGCGGTCCGGCACTGACTGCCGCTGTGTGGCGAATGGCGATCGGCCAAGCGGTTGTTGACGCAGGCGAAACCAAGCTTGGCGCTCCGTATGTGTATTCCGCTGGCGGCCCCTATGCCTTCGATTGTTCCGGGTTCACTCGCTGGGCCTGGATGCAGCTTGGCGTTGAACTCCCCCACAACTCCGGCGCCCAATGGGCTGGCGTCGAACGAATTTCCCTCGATCAACTCGAACCCGGCGACCTCGTCTTCAACTGGGGCTTCCGTGGCGGCCAGCCAGACCATGTCGGGCTCTACGTTGGCGACGGCATGATGATTCACTCACCGAACAGCTCAGGTGTGGTGCGCTATGACTCCATCAACTGGTGGACTGGCGCAACAACTGCAGCTGGAAGGGTTCGATGACCAACACATTGCGAAGCATTCGCCGAGGGCCAACAACGCCCGAACGCCTGCTCGTACTCATTCCCGGTTATGGCGATACGCCCGAGCCGTTCCTTGATCGTGCGTCGATGTTCGATCCCAACGAGCAATGGCTAGTCGTTGTCGTCGAGCCACAAACTCCTAGCGAGCGCGGCCCTTACTGGTACAACGTCGATGAAAACGGTCCTGACCCTGATGCTCTTGCGTCAGCGCTTGCCGGCATTGATTCGTTGTGTGCCGCGCTTCTCACTGAAACGGGCCTCAGCGAGGACGAGCTCATCATCGCTGGGTTTTCTCAAGGTGGCGCACTTGCACTCGCCCACCTAGTCGATCCCACATCTACGGTGACTCCACGCGCCGTTGCCGCACTCGCGTCCTACCTTCCGAGTCGCGATCAACAACTGATTGACCTTTCTCGCGCGTCGCAACGACCCATCCTCTTCGCCCATGGTGAGGACGATGAACTCGTTGAGCCCATCAGAGGTCGTTCAGCATCAAAGGCACTCCATCGTGCCGATGCACTCGTCAGTTGGGTCGAGGTGAGCGGCGGGCACCGCTTCGACACGCCCCTCGCCGATGAGTTGGCAGCCTGGCTTGATGCGATTTCCCGGGGAGAACTCCCGCACGCTCCCCCGATCTGACCAATCCCCTGATGGCGGTAAGGATGAAGGCCTCGCAACGAGAACGGACTTTTGATGACGACCGATTCCGCCGGTGACACCGCAGCGCAGCAACCGAAGACCGACATCTACGCGCGCATCATGCGATTTGCGCCGCTCTACGTCATCGTCTTCTGCATCGGCGTTCTCGTTCTTGTCGCGTTTATTCGACCCTTCAAGTCCCCAGAACCCACGCTCTTGTTTCGGTCTGAACTTGTAGGCGCGGCAAACGATCCAACCGGTGCGTATTTCCTCCTCCAAAATGCTGGCGGTTCTGACACCTTGCTTGGCGCCTCTACGCCTGCGGCCGCTTCGGTGGTACTGCAGATCATCGACCCCACCACAACCACGAGCACTCCTGATTCCGCCGCGATAGGCGGGACGTACATGACGGTGGAACGAATCGACATTCCTGGATTCACCGATATGAAGTTCATCCCTGGTGGAAATCAACTTCTTCTTCGCGGACTCACTTCCCCGCTGGTCATCGGCGAGAAGATTCCGATCACTCTGCAATTCGAGCGAGCCGGCGCCATCACCATCCAGGCAGAGGTGCAGCCCTATACGGTCATCGCTGACCGCGTCCTGCCGCCACGGCTGAAACTTCCCGGGCAGTAACACCCAAGAATCCGGCGAGGTCGCCCAAACGTGGGTTGCGAAACTTCGGGCGCTCCTCCATAATGAGAATGCTTCTCATTCCCACTATGGAGTCACCATGACCCGCACACCGTCCTTACCCAAGCCCCATAAGCGCTCTGCAACCTTTGCGGTGCTGGCCCTCCTCTCAGTTCTGGGACTTCTCGCTTCTTGCGGCAGTGACTCGAAAGACACCACGTCGGCATCGACAGTCCCCGACTCGAATCGGCCGCTCGTGATTGCGACAACGCCAATTCTCGGCGACCTTGTCCGTCAGGTGGGCGGTGACCAGGTCAATGTTGACGTCCTTATCCCACTGGGTGCTGACCCTCATGACTTTGAACCTTCTGCCGCCCAGGCCGCGCAATTGCGCGATGCCTCGCTGATCGTGGCGAACGGACTGGGGCTTGAGGAACGTCTCAAGTCAGCGCTTGATGGGGCTCAAAAAGATGGGGTGCCCGTTTTCGAAGTCGGCGAACAGCTTGATCCCCTCGCCCTCAGTACCGCTGACGAAGAAGGGCACACCGACGAAGACGGTCATGACCACAGCGCTGAAAAAGAACCCGCACAAGAAGAAGCTCATGGTCACGGCGCCGAGGATCCCCATGTTTGGCTGGATCCGGAACGTATGGCTACCGCGGCATCCCTTGTCGCAACCCAACTTGCAACAACGACCGGACTCGATGCCGCGCCATTCCAGGAGCGAGCGGCAACCTACGCCGATGCTGCTCGTGCCGCTGAAACCGAAGCGCGCGCACTTCTTGCTGAACTCCCCGCCGACCAGCGCAAACTCATCACGAACCACGACGCCCTCGAATACTTCGCCCAACGGTTCAACCTTGAGGTCATCGGGACGGTCATCCCCGGAGGTTCGACCTTGGCCGAACCCAGTGCTGCCGACCTCAGCGACCTTGTCGCACTCATCGAAGCGAACAATGTGAAAGCGATCTTCTCGGAAAGCACCGTTTCTTCGAAACTGATCGAATCGCTGGCTCGCGAAGTTGGCTCTCAAGTCAGCGTGGTCGAGCTTTCTACCGACACACTTGGCGAGCCGGGAAGTCCGACGGCGACCTACCCCGGCCTCATCGTCACAACGGCTCGCCTTATCGCCAATGGACTCAGCGGACGCTGAAGATCCTGCTTCCAGCGAATGCAGGCTCTAGCCTCCAAACACTGTGGATTGGCTGATCGAACCCTTTCAGTATGAGTTCATCCTGCGAGCACTGCTCGCAGGATCTCTCGCTGCAATCGCGTGCTCGCTAATCGGCACGTGGGTCGTCATCCGTGGAATGTCGTTCATGGGCGATGCGCTTGCCCACGGAGTGCTACCCGGCATCGCTGTCGCATTCATCATCGGCATCGACATCGCAATTGGAGCATTCGTTTCAGCCATCGTGATGGTGATCGGCATCAATCTGGTGAACCGCGCTTCAAAGCTGTCCACCGATACGGGTATTGGGCTGCTGTTTGTCGGCATGCTTGCGCTCGGTGTTGTCATCATTTCTCGAACACGTTCGTTTTCTGGTGACCTCACGTCATTCCTCTTCGGCTCGGTGTTGGGCGTAAAGGACTCCGACATATGGCTTCAGGCCGTGGCCGCCATATTCACCTTGGTCGCCGTTATTGCATTTCACCGTTTGTTCTTGGCTCTTTCGTTTAATCCAGAAAAAGCTGCCACCCTCGGAATGCGTCCGCGTCTTGCTCACATCGCAATGCTCACTCTCATCGCCATCGCCATCGTCGCATCGTTCCGCACCGTGGGAACGCTCCTTGTGTTCGGTTTGCTCATTGCTCCACCTGCAACAGCCGCTCTTCTCGTCCGTCGCGTTCCCGCAATGATGGCCACCGCCTGCTTCATCGGCGTTTCATCAATCTTCATTGGACTGCTCATCACCTACCACTTCGACACGGCCGCAGGCGCAACGATGGCCGGCACTGCAGTCGCAATCTTCTTCGTTGTGCTTGCGGTTCGAGAACTCGCACTTCGCATCGGTCGTCGGACACAACTTCAACACGCCTAGCTCAATGATTGATCCGCGCACTCTGCGAGCACTCCTCCGCGCCGTCATCGCTGGACTCTGTCTTGCCGCCTCGGTTCCCCCCTGGGGATGGTGGCCGCTTGCGTTTCTCGGCATTGCTATGTGGGATCGGCTCTTACGCAACGCGAAACCGCGTGCCCGCATCGTGCGTTCGATCGTGTTCGCCGCAGCGTGGTTCACGCCGTCGATGTTGTGGATGGTTGATCTCACCGCTCCCGGTTACCTCATCGCCATCGTGGTCTTCAGTCTCTACGTCGGCATTGCGGGACTCGCAGTGCCTGGACGCAGCTCGTCCGCATGGGTGCGGTGGCTTGCCCTGCCCGCTGCGTTCACGTTGGCTGAAGCTGCTCGGTGCACGTTCCCCTTTGGTGGAGTTCCGCTTGCAACAACCGCTATGGGTCAAGCAAGCGCTCCACTCGGCCAAATTGCGCGCGTGCTCTGCGCCGTCGGAGTGACATTCGCGGTCGCCGTCATCGGCGTAGCGCTATCGGCCGCATGGGAACGACGTCACGTCGTTGCCGCCGCCGCACTCGCCGGAGTTATTGCGCTTTGGCTCGCCGCCATCGTGGCACCTAGTGGCTCCGACATTCGCACCATCAACGCTGCGGTTGTGCAGGGCGGCGGACCACAAGGAACGCGCGCAACTGAAACTGATCCCCGCGATGTCTTCGATCGACATATCGAAGCCTCCTCGCTGATCACGACACCTGTTGATCTCGTTGTGTGGCCCGAGAACGTTGTTGCCGTTGACGCGCCAATCACATCGGCAAGAGAAAACGCTGAACTCTCTGCCCTTGCCAAAGACCTCAACACCACTCTTGTTGCCGGAGTGACCGAGGATCTCGATTCGTCAAGCTTCGCGAACGCGTCAATCGTCTACCTCCCTGATGGCAGCACCGGCGAGCGATACGACAAGGTCCGTCGCGTTCCCTTTGGCGAGTACGTGCCCCTTCGTTCGCTCATCGAAAGCGTTGCCGGCACCAACACCGGTATTCCTGTTCGTGAGGCACGAGCCGGCACTGAACCAGCGATCGTCCGAACACCTGCCGGCGACTTGGCAATCGCAATTTCCTGGGAAATCTTCTTCACAAACCGTGGAAGAGATGGAGTGCTGCAAGGCGGGCAGATTCTTCTTAATCCCACCAACGGTTCGAGTTACTGGCTCACTCAGGTGCAAACACAGCAAGTTGCTTCAAGCCAACTCCGCGCAATCGAAACTGGTCGATGGGTTCTGCAAGCCGCTCCAACCGGTTTCTCCGCAATCGTCAATCCTTCAGGAGACGTTCTGGAGCGAACGTCAATTTCGGAACAAGAGGTACTGCAACAAGAGGTCATGCTTCGATCGGGCGACACGATCGCGACCGTCATTGGCCCAATGCCCGTCATTTGGTTCTCGGCGATCCTTCTCGCACTCTCTTGGTGGTTCGCGACGAATCATTTCGAGGCCATAGGTTCGAAACTCAAACCTCGACGGGGAGAATGACTGGTCTCACCCGGCCGGTCTCGCCCCGATAGGGCCTGTGGACAACGATTTGGCCCTGTCTTGACCTTTGTCAAGATTCCCGACGAAACTTGACGACCCATGTCTCCCCGCCCCGAATCCTCCGGGCGCACCGATCTTGCCGCTGACGGCGAGCTCCCCCTGCGCATTGCTTTCCTTACCTACCGGGGAAAGCCCCATGTCGGCGGTCAGGGCGTGTACACCCGGCATCTCACCAAGGCCCTTGTTGATCTTGGCCACGAGGTAGAGGTCTTGGGTGGGCAGCCGTTCCCAGTTCTCGATCCCCGGGTACCGCTCGTAGAGCTTCCCAGCCTCGACATTTACAACGACGCGTACCCGATGCGCCTGCCGCTGCCATTCGAAATCAAGAACCTTGGCGATGCCATCGAGGTCGGCAGTTTCATGGCCGGATCATTCCCCGAGCCCCTTGCATTCAGTTTCCGCGCTTGGCAGCACCTTCGCTCACGCGTCAATGAGTTCGATCTCGTTCAAGACAATCAGTGCCTTGGCTACGGCTTGCTCGGTATGGAGCGTGACGGACTTCCCGTCTTGGCCACGATCCACCACCCCATCACCGTTGATCGCCGTCTTGAGATGGAACACGCCGAGACCGCATGGAAGCGATTCTCAAAGGGTCGCTGGTACAGCTTCACCAAGATGCAGACGCGTGTCGCATCACGTATGCCCCGCGTCATCACGGTGTCGCAGAACTCTCTTGCAGACATTCATGCTGATCAGAACGTTCCGCTCGACCGACTTCACGTTGTGCCTGTTGGTGTTGATCAGGAATTGTTCAAGCCCATCCCCAGCGTTCAGCGCATTCCTGGCCGACTCATCACTACTGCGAGTGCCGACGTCACCATGAAGGGACTGCGTTACCTCCTTGAGGCAATCGCCAAACTTCGCACCGAACGTCATATCGAACTCGTCGTTATCGGTCGCCTCAAAGAAGGCGGACCTTCGGCTCGCATTATCGACGAGCTCGGACTTCGAGACGCAGTCACCTTCATCACCGGCGTACCCGAAGAGCGCATCATTGAGCTTTACTCAGAAGCACAGGTCGCCGTCGTTCCTTCGCTGTATGAAGGCTTCTCCCTTCCAGCCATTGAAGCAATGAGTTGCGGCGTTCCGCTCGTTGCCACGAGCGGCGGTGCCCTTCCTGAGGTTGTTGGAAATCACAATGAAACTGCACTCGTCGTTCCTCCCGGTGACAGCGAAGCCCTTGCGGCCATGCTGCGCACTGCGCTCGATGATCCTGCGTTGCGCGACCGGATTGGTGCCGCTGGCCGTCAACGTGTCATCGATCGCTGGACATGGCGCCACACCGCGACCGGCACGGTTGAGCATTACCGCGCACTGCTCGCGGAGACCCCGCACATTCAGGCCCGCCGACCCGGCGGCGCTGGTGCAGCCCCACGTTTCCAGCGCTCGCGCGTCACACGTCCAGGATCCTGAGCAGTGCTGACCGCCGACTACGACCGTTTGGGCCTTCGCCCCGGAGACCGCTTGCTCGATCTGGGCTGCGGCTTTGGTCGTCACGCGTTCGAAGCGTTGCGCCGCGGTGCACGAGTTGTGGCCTGCGATATGGCCGTTCCTGAACTTGAACAGGTTGCTGCGACAACATCAGCCATGAAAAACGGCGGTGAAATTGCACCGACGATTTCGTGTACGTCAGTTGCCGGCGATGGAACCAAGCTTCCGTTCGCCGATGCATCGTTCGATCGAATCATTGCGTCCGAAGTGATGGAACATGTTCCCGACGACAACGCAGCTCTCTCGGAATTCATTCGGGTGTTGCGTCCCGGTGGCACGATTGCCATCACTGTTCCTGCTGAGTTCCCAGAGAAAATTTGCTGGAAACTTTCCGACGAGTACTACGCGCCGAAGTCGGAAGGTGGACACGTTCGCATCTACTCAGAGTCTGACCTTCGCCTAAAGATGAAGAACGCTGGACTCATTCCTGGAAGTTCACACCGCGCCCACGCATTGCACTCGCCCTACTGGTGGCTTCGTTGCGCAGTCGGCCCGCGGAACGACACCAACGCTGCGGTCAAGGTGTACACAAAGTTCCTTGAGTGGGACATCATGTCGGCTCCCCCGCTAACCCGACTCACCGAAAAGGCACTCAACCCCGTGTTGGGGAAGTCGCTTGTTGTCTACGCGACCAAGCCAATCCGACACGCCGCGATGGCAGGTGCAAAATGACCGAGATCCCCTCCGTTGACGACATCATCACTGCCGAGCAGGTTCGTCAGACCGCAGAAGCAATTGCCGACTGGCAACAGCCCAATGGAATGGTCCTGTGGCACCCGGGAGGCCACGCCGACCCGTGGAATCACATCGAAGCGGCCATGGCGCTCGATCTTGCAGGCATGCGCTCCGAAGCCGAGCACGCCTACCAGTGGCTTGCCGACATTCAGCGTCATGACGGCTCTTGGCATCAGTACTACTTGGCTGACGGAATCGAACAAGACAAGCTCGACGCCAACACAATCGCGTATATCGCTGCAGGCGTTTGGCACCACTGGCTTGTTGCTCGCGACCCTGGCTTTGTCGAAACCATGTGGCCAGTTGTCGAGAAGGCCATTGACTTTGTTCTAGATCTACAGACGCCTCGAGGCGAAATCCTTTGGGCTCGTCACGCTGATGGCACACCGTGGTCATTCGCGTTGCTCACTGGCTCGTCGAGCATTTGCCACAGCCTTCGCTGCGCAATTGCGATTGCGGAACTTCTTGGCCACGAACGTCCCGATTGGGAATTGAGCGCAGCACGTCTGGCTCATGTCATCCGTCAGCACTGCCTCGGCAATGCTCCTGATGCATTCGCCCCCAAAGCCCGCTGGGCGATGGACTGGTACTACCCCGTTCTTGGCGGAGTTCTCACTCGCACCGAAGCTCGCGCTCGTCTTGATGTGCGTCGAGACACCTTTGTTGTCGAAGGTCGCGGCGTTCGCTGCGTTAGCGACCGACCGTGGATCACCGCAGCCGAAACCTGCGAATGCCTCATCGCCGAGTTGTCAGTCGGCAATCGTGAACAGGCTCTTCAGTTGTTTTCGTGGGCCCAGCAACTTCGGTGCGAAGACGGCCACTACTGGACCGGCATCGTGTTCCCCGACGAGGTGCACTTCCCCGCCGACGAACGCACGACCTACACCGATGCAGCAATCATCCTTGCGGCCGATGCACTGAGCCGCACCTCTCCCGCATCAGGGTTGTTCATCGACCACGACGCGCTTCCGCCGTTGGTTGAAATCGACACCGACGATTCAATCAGCGATCGAGCCGACTGACTCTCGTGTCTTCAGCGCAGACAACAGTTGTCACTGCGCTCGTAGATCTTCAATCTCGCGAGTCAAGTGACCGCCGAGACATTGATTGGTACCTGACGCGCTGCAGCGGGGTCCTCTCAACGCGACACCCGTTAGTTGTCTTTACCGAGCCCCAACTCGTGGAACCGCTACAAGAAATTCGTCATCGCCTTGCTCCAGACTCTTCGGCTCGAGTCATCAGCCTTCCCTTCGATCAATTCCCCCGAACACGCGATATCCCGACAATCACAGCGGCATTCGATGCGGGACGACGTCCACCAACTGCCTCTAACCCAGTGAAGGACACTCCCGACTACATCGCGCTCGGTTGGTCGAAACCGGGACTACTTGAAGTTGCGGCCAACCAAGACTCCTTTGGCTCGAAAATGTACTGGTGGGCAGATATCGCCCTCCTTGAAGTTGCACAGCCTCTTAAGGGAGAGACGTTCGACAAACTTCTTGAATCGAGCGACTGCGAACTACACGCAAATGTTCTCTGGGAAACAGACCCTTCTGAATACGAAGACCGAGGTCAGTTCTACAGAGAGATACCTTTCTCAAAGGTTGCTGGAGGCCTTTTCGGAGTATCGGCCAACAACGTTTCCCGTTTCAGTAACGACTTCGACCGAGAAGTTGACCAATGCCTTGCGTCGGGATGGCCAACGATCGATGAGGTGATTCTGGGCGTAGTCGTCGATCAACACCGCGACGATGCCGAATTGTCCTACGGCCCGTGGGAAACATTGCTTTCGAATTTCCGCGAACCACGCATGGCCGCATGGCATCGCCTTCGTCTTCTACGGGACTGCAACAATCGCGGTTTAAACGAACGGGCCCGCAGGCACTACGAACAGCTCGACTCCGCTTGGAAGAGTGGTCGAATCGTTCTCAGTGTCGAAGAGCAACAACTGCTCCGTCACGTGCGGAACTAGTTGCGGCGCAGGACTCGCAATGACCCCGTCGCTGAGACATCGGTGAACTCACCGGACTCGATCGCCCGGCAATAGATCTCGTAGGGGGGACGACCGCCATCGGCGGGGTCGGGGAAGACATCATGGATTGCGAGAATTCCGCCGGCTTCGATCCAGGGAGTCCAGAGTTCGAAATCACGGTGCGCCGGCTCGGAACCATGCCCGCCGTCGATAAACAAGAACGACAGCGGGATCGCCCATCTTGATCCGACAGTCGGCGAATCGCCGACAAGCGCAACGACTGTCCCTTCGAGACCCGCATCGAAAATTGTGCGACGGAATCGCGGCAACGTATCGATCACACCGACTTCGGGGTCGACGAGATCAGGCTCATGCCATTCCCAGCCGGGCTGGTTTTCTTCAGAACCGCGATGGTGGTCGAGCGCAAAGAGGATCGTGTTGCGCTCTTTCGCTGCCGAGCCGAGGTAAATCGCCGACTTACCGCAATAGCTTCCAATCTCCAGCATGGGAGCGGCGCTATCGGCAACAAGTAGTGCGGCTTCGTGAAGCGCCACACCTTCATCGGGGGGCATGAATCCACGAGCGGCTTCGGCAGCAGCCTTCATTACCGAATCCATCATTCAGTCCTCGTCGGGAGTGTCATCTTCGAAGACTTCGACATGGAACAACTTATCGAGCACGAAGAAACGGATAACCCAAAGAACGCCGAACGAAAGTAGCTGGACAAAGTTGATGACCAACTTGGCATCGGTAAAGCGATGGACCACCCAAATAGCGACTGTCGATAGAAGCAACCCGGCGACCGTGAAGAGCCAGAATGGAAGCACTTCTTTCTTCCAATGGCTCTTGCCGCGTTTTCCCCAGACCCACGCGCGGTTCATGTAATAGGCCGGAACGGCAGAAATGCAGACGGCGACAACGTTCGCCCAACTTGGACGCATGACACCCTGCAGGGCAAGGAGAAGGCTTTGCCCAACGACAACATTTACGACAGCGACGAGGGCGTAACGAAGCCCGCGAGTCCGGATTGAGAAAACAATCTTTCCGAGGACCCCGAAGGTTTCAGGAAGTGGCGTCACCGTATGTGACGACGCGGGGAACTCCTGATTGATTTCGTGGCCCATCAGGGGGCGCTCCTCGCGTTCGAGTCGGACCAACCCACCCTAGTTGCCACCTGCGGTGCCCCTGGTCCGTTCGTTACGGCCAGATTCACCCGAATCAGAGAGCGTTTGCTCGAACGATCGTGCTCAACCACTCGCCGCTTGGCTTCACTGTGCGTCGTTGCGTTGCGCGATCTACTTCGATGATCCCGAATCGGGGCCGATAGCCAAATGCCCATTCGAAGTTATCCAAGAGGCTCCAATAGGTATAGCCCTGCACATCGATGCCATCGGCAATGCACGACAGGACGCCTTCAAGGGCTCGCTGCACATATTCGATTCGCTGCGGATCATCATTCGTGCCGATTCCGTTTTCGGTCACGAGTAATGGAACTGAACCCCCGGTGTAGTCCCACGCGCGCCGCAGACACGCGCCGAGCGATTCGGGCCAGAACTCGTAACCCATCGGAAGGGTTGGAACGCCGTCTTCGCCACCCAGAACACTGTTCGCACCAACTCGCGTGCGGCTATAGACCTGCACGCCCAGAAAGTCGTCCTTGCCAACGATGTCGAGAAACTGATCTTCTGACACGGCGCGAATGTGATCACGTCGTGCGATCGCGTCTGAATCGTCGGCGGGGACTGCCTGATAATCGGCCATCGACAATGTGAGTCCCACGGGGAATTCGCCAGGACCACCCTTCAGCACCGGGACGACTCGCCGATGAGCATCGATGAAGTTTGCGTTTGCCGCTTCGAACTGTGCGTCGTCCGTTGCTCCAGGCGGAAACATTCCCATCTGATACCCAACAAACGAAACGATGTTGGGCTCGTTAATCGTGCACGCCGTGCCGATGAGATCACCAAGATGATTCACGGATTTTTCCGCGAAACGAAGAAAGCGATCAACAGTCGACGCAGTGTGCCATCCGCCTTCGGCAGCAACCCACCGTGGAGTTGTGAAGTGATGGAACGTCACCACTGGTTCAATGCCATGCGCGTGACATGACGCAAGCACGCGTCGGTAATGGTCGAGTGCCGCCATTGAGAATTCACCGGACTCAGGTTCGATGCGCGACCATTCAATCGAGAATCGATAGTTGTCGAACCCGAGTGCCGCGCACAGCGCAATATCGGAGTCGTAGCGGTTCAGCTGATCGCACGCGTCGCCACTCGGTTCTTCACAAATCGTGTTCGGCGCGTGTTCCCACGCCCACCAATCGTTGTTCCAGTTGCCACCTTCGACCTGATGTGCTGCGGTTGCGGTGCCCCAACGGAATCCCTGTGGAAAGTTCGTAGCCATGCGCGGACCCTACCGGTCCAACCGGCACTGATGCGGGAAGAAGGGCCACAAAAGTCCGCTCAATGTGGGAGATTAAGGGGGTGACTCAGGCCGCCGTAGACGCACTCCTCACCCTTCTTGATCTCGAACCCATCGAAGTCAACATGTTCCGTGGCATCAGTCCCCCGTCGGAACAACAGCGAGTCTTCGGTGGACAGGTTGCCGGTCAGGCGCTCATCGCTGCGGCGCGCACAGTAGAACCAGAGACGCGCGTGCATTCGCTGCATGCCTACTTCCTTCGTCCTGGTGATTCTCGGGTTCCAATCCTCTATGAGGTTCAGCGGATCCGCGACGGCCTCTCATTCACCACTCGCCGCGTCACTGCCATTCAGCACGGGCGAGCCATCTTCAGTCTTTCGGCTTCCTTCCAAGTCCCCGAAGACGGCTTCGA
>CAEZTR010000013.1_pt1 | contig 21114 bp, 18 predicted proteins | sample 7264261 | NCBI WGS metagenome assembly CAEZTR01 (sample SAMEA6813809, study PRJEB35770) | freshwater metagenome | biome: Freshwater; feature: Freshwater reservoir; material: water | place: Czech Republic | collected 2017-08-18 | depth 0.5m m
AGAGGCGCTCTCCATAACGACCAGCGATCGGAATCGCAATTACTGACACCGACCAAGTGATCGACATGATCCAACCGCGTTGGAAAGCGCCGTACCCGTACACGTCTTTCATGAGCAGATTGAAAGTGGCGGGAACGGCAACAAGTGCAAAACCCAGCACACCAATGCCGACAATCAAAAAGTAAAAAGTCCGAACTTTTTTGAGTCTTGCCATAGCGGCACTCAGGCGAACGGGGCCATCAAGATTTTCGGTCTCAGTGATGTCCTCGCCAAAAACAGCTTCTTGTTCGTTGCGTCCGCGCTTGGGCTCGCGCTTGAAGGCGAACGCAATTGCGAGTCCCACAGCGGGAAATCCGAACATCCAAAACACCCAGCGCCAGTCACCGGCTTGATCGCCGGCGATGAGGACAATTCCGCCAGCGACGATTGGCCCTACAACTTGACCGATTGGTCGGCCCAGAGTTTGCGCGGCGAACATGCGGGTACGGACCCCGATCGGATACTGATCGGCGATCAATGACGGGGTGATCGGGATATTCGCTGACTTGCCAATTCCTGTTCCTGCGGTACCGAAAGCCATCTGGAACGGGTTCACGATGAATCCGAGACCTACACCGCAAGCCCCCCAAACTGCAGTCGCAATACTCAGAACCTTTGTGCGGGAATAGCGGTCGGCGAGCCACGCAAATGGCAACGACGCAAGCACCAGCACGACGCCGCCAAAACTGATGAGACCGAGAAGCGTCGTATCGGAAATATCGAGCGACTCTTGAATGTCGGGACCGAGGACGAGAAGAGCCACGGTCTGAAACTCTTCAACCACAATAAGAAGGAGCAGGAGGACGATCATCGAGACGCCTCCCTGTTTCAGGCCCTCGCTGAGGCGCATCCCTTTTCCGCCGACTCCAGGCAGAAGGTCATCGGGCAGCACCACGACCTCTTCCTTGGCGGCCGCGAGGCGTTGCTGTTCTTCCTCGAAGATCACAGAGGTCAGGCTCGACAAACCCCGGCCGTTTGCGCTCTCATCCTCGGTTCCTGGCATGACTCTCCTCGTTCTTTGCCTCAAGGGGCATGCGACCGCGAGTGCCCAATGCCCCAAACCCCACCGGAAACCTAGCGGAAGATCGGAGGGGGTGACTTCAGTCACGCAGGGCGTTGGATCTTGCTACAGTTCCAGTTCTCGCAAATGTGAGAACCATCTCGAAATCCTCAGGGGGGGACCTTCATGGCACGTTCAAGAACTTGGACTGCGGCAATTGCGGTTGTGTGTGCATTCACGCTCACAGCTGGCTTGGCTGCATGTTCCAGTAGTGATGGCGATTCGTCTGGCGGCGGTGGAAACACCACCGGTGTCACGGATACATCAATCAGGATTGGTGTTGCTGTTTCCGATCTTGACGGTCTTCGGGCCGCAGGTATGGCCTTGGCTCCGGCTTTGACCACGCAGAACCTTTCGAAGCGCCTCACATCGTATTTCGATGAATGGAACGCTGCGGGCGGCATTAATGGCCGTCAGGTCGAAGGCGTAGTCATGACGTGGGACCCGGTGAAGCCAGCAACGGCTCAGAAGGTCTGCGATGACGCCACCATCAACACTCCGGTGTTTGCCATGATCAATTCCAACGGCATGGGCGCGAAGTACATCGAATGTATTGCTCAGGCCGGCGTGCCGATTTTCTTCGGTGACGTAGCCCCGCAGTCAGCTCATGACACCGGGTGGCTTACGTCGATCTCTCCCTCAGCCGAGGTCAACGCGAAGTCGGGTATCGATGCTGCAATCAAGTCGGGTCAGATCCCGAAGGGCGCCGCAGTTGGGCTCCTGAGTGGTAACGGTCCGGAGCACGTCGCTGCAGTCGCTGCTGCCAAGAGTTCACTCGAGGCCAACGGCAACAAAATTACTGTTGCGCAAATCAACACCCTTCAAGGTGACCCTGGGATTCAGAACACCGAATCTGCTGCTGCGGTAAATACCTTTAAGGCCGCAAATGTCACGAACGTTGCCATTGCGCTTCAGTTCACTGCTTCGAACGGTTTCTGGGACAACGCCGGAGGCAACAATTGGAAGTTCACATTCCTTGATGTTGCGTCGTCGATGTGCACGCCTTACGGCGGCAAGTCCCTCAAGCCATCGGCGGTGGGCGGTATTTGCTTCACCGTCTTCGGCGATTCAGTGACTCCGGACGGCAAGCTCAAGCCGGAATCAGCATTTGAAAAAGAGTGCCGTGCCAAGTTTGATGCGCTTTCAGCAAATGATTATGCTGGCGCCAAGTCATACCCGGGTGTTCCATCCGGCGAGACTCGCACTCTGCCTGATGGCACCAAGGTCAGTTCTGACGCCCCGCCGAATGAGTGCACCATCACGACTGTGATGAAGCGAGCACTTGATAAGGCTGGCAAGAATCTGACCCGTGAAAGCTTCATGAAGGCAGTTCGTGGACTTGGCGAAGTAGAAATCGCCAATGGCTCGAACGGAGTTGGCTCGCAAAAAGAAGGCAAGACCTACCTTGCGAACACCACTCACGCCGTCAAGCTGACAGCGGCACCTACGGGTACTGCAAAGAATGCCAATGGCACCTACAACGGTTGCCCAGTCGATGTTCAGTGCTGGGTACCGGTGGACACCACTTGGTATGACATCGCCTCGTAGTTCGCTACGAAGTTGATCTGAAGAGGGCGTCGGCTTTGCCGGCGCCCTCTTTGCGTTTGGCCTACTACCTTTCGTTTGGGAAGTCACTTGAGGGGGAGCCATGGCCAAGCGCAGCTTGTACTTGCACGAAGTCGTCGATGTCGTTGGTCAAGGCCAGTACGACTACATGGAGCACTTGTGGCAGGACCCCGTGTTGCGCATGCCAGAGATGAACAACCTGCTTGGGTCGTTCTACGTGTGTGCGCAGGGCGGTGGCCGTTGGCCGCAGGTCATAAACATTTGGGACTGTGGCGACAAAGGCTGGGAGTCGTGGGGCCGCAATGTCGACCGATTGAACCTCAAACGACGCAACGCGTTCTACGGCGACTGGTGGGACAAAGCGTCACAATGGCGCAGCGGTGGCTTCGACCGGTTGCTTGCTGGCGTGCCAGGAAGTCCGACGACTGCCGACCTCGTCGAAAAGAACTTGAAAGGCACACTTTTCGTGCACGAGGTGCTTGACGTTCGTGCGGGCACGGCGCTTGAGTTTCTTGCTGCCAATGTTGCCGAACGTGTGCCGTTGTGGCGTGAGTACGACCACGAACCGGTTGGTTTGTATGAAGTCGTGTCGAACCCGCACGAGGTTGTCATGGTGTGGTCGACCAACATTCCGGCACAGATTCGCCTCCATCGCAATCGCGACACCACGCTTGGACTCTGCGACGAAGGCGAAGTCGACGAGCGCCTCGTGGCATGGGAGCGCCGCAGTGCCGCGTACACCGTCGGTGGAACGACGCACGTCATGACCCCACTACCGCGCACCATCGTTGGTCCCGACGATTGGGAAGACGCGTCGCTCGAAATGTGGCTCGGTTCCGACGACTCGCAACCGACTCTCTGACACATCCTGTACTGACACGGAGGCACTTGACTATGACGACTCAAGCATTCACGGTTACCCCGCTTTCCAATCGCATCGGCGCTCAAATCGATGGTGTCGATTTGAGTGATCTCGATGATGCGGAGTTCACGGCCATTGACGAAGCGCTTCTGCGCTATCAGGTCATTTTTGTTCGAGGCCAGGAACTCACTCCAGAGTCGCAGGCCGCCTTCGCCGGCCGCTGGGGTCCTCTTTCAGTGTTTCCTGTCGCAAAAATGATGGGACGAGATACGACGATGTCGGTGATCGAAGACACGGTCGAGAGTCCGCCCGCAACCGACACCTGGCATACCGATGTCACCTGGATTGCCGAGCCTCCCCGGATTGCCGTGCTCTACGGCGACATCATTCCGACTTCTGGGGGCGACACGATGTGGTCGAGTCTTTATGCCGCCTATGACCAGTTGAGTCCCAAATTGGCCGCATTCTGTGAACAGTTATCCGTCGTGCATCATCGCGGCGCGGAATTCGATCGAATCACCGGGGAAATATTCGGGGCACAACTCATTGCCGACCTAGAAGCGACCTACCCGGCCGTTGAGCATCCCCTCATTCGCACTCATTCCGTCACTGGCAAGAAGGCGCTCTTTGTTGCCGGACTTTTTATGGATCAGATCGTGGGCATGAACCGTGCCGAGAGCGATCTGCTTCTTGGTTACTTGCAAGGCCTAATCGACGATCCCAACAATCAGGTGCGCTGGCGCTGGCAACACGGCGATGTCGCTATTTGGGACGAAGCGTCAACCAACCATCGCGCGCTCGCCGATCATTATCCCCAGCATCGGCGCATGCGTCGCTGCACCATTGACGGTGAGCGACCTTTCTACCGGGACTGATCCCATTCGCTGAAGGGCGCGTCGGTGTCGTCGGTGCGTCTTCGCACTATTCGGTCCTTCGTTGATCGGTGATTCAAGCCTCAGGAACGAAGAACGGATTCAGTTCGAAATCGGTGGGCTGTTCGAAGAACGCGCGTACCGAAATGATTTTGCCGGCGTCGTTCACTTTGTAGATCTCAATGCCGCGCAACTCCACGAGTTCACCGTGGAGGGTTCCCTTGTTGAGCATCTCGACTGCTGCTTCGTGGGTTCCACCGGGGATGATTCGCTGTGGGTGCAAGGTCCAGACGCGTCCTTCGGTGAAGGAGTTATCCCAAGAACCCTCGGCAGCAGCACGCCCAACCTTTGGCGCTTTGCCAACCGGATCTTCAAAAGTGACGCTGTCATCAAATAACGCGAGCCATGCCGTTCGATCCTGAGCATTCCAATTGCCGGCGTGCTGTTGAACGGCAGCAACTGCTGGGTGTGCGGAGAGTTCGCTCATGCGATCACGCCTTCGGCACGGAGTTGTTCGATGCGTGCGTCATCAAGACCAAGCTCAGCGGCGAGCACCTCGTTGGTGTGTTCGCCAAGCCACGGCATGCGTACATCGGGGCCTTCGGAAACCCGCGACATCTTGATGGGGTTTCCTGGAGTGAGCACCGGGTCGCCGCCCTCGGGACGAGGAATCTCCATGAGCATGTTGCGCGCAGCGACGTGCGGGTCGTCGATGACTTGCTGGGCAGTGAGGCAGGGTCCAGCAGCTACGCCAGCGTCGGCCAGCGCCTTGCACGCCTCGATGTTGGTCTTGTCGGCCGCCCATTCCTTCACGCCGGGGCGGAGGATGTCGTCCATGTGTTCGCGCCAGCCGGCGCGAGTTGAGAGTCGTTCGTCGGTGAGCCATTCCGGCTTGCCGACGAGATTGGCGAGACGTTCAAACTCGTGCTCTCGCCCGACCTGAATGATGAACCAACCATTGGAGGCTTCGAAACCGTCAAGGACCATTGCCAAACCTTGGCCGGGAGCGGGACGCAGGCCGAGCGACCAGAAGTTGGTGACGAGGTCGGTCATCGAGACCATTGCGTCGAACATGGCAACGTCGATGTACTGGCCGAGGCCGGTGCGATCGCGATGTCGAAGAGCGGCGAGGATGCCGATGGTTCCGAACAGCGCGGTGCCAATGTCTCCGAGGGCACCAACTGGTGAAACCGCAGGCGGACGTCCGGGCTCAAGCTTGTAGTCGTAGATGCCGCTCATGGCTTCAGCCACAGCTGCATATGCCGGCCAACCGTCGTAGGGAGTTTCGACGGTGTTGCCGAAACCCGACACCGACAAATAGATCACGCCGGGGTGCACCGCAGCGATGTCGTCGTAGCCAAGTCCCATACGTGACAGAGCGCCACCTTTGAAGTTCTCAGCGACGATGTCGAACTTTGGAGCGAGATCAAGGATGAGTTGCTTTCCTTCGGGTGCCTTGAGATCGACACAGATGGACTTCTTGTCGAGGTTGTTACGCAAATAGGTTGCGCCAACGAATCGACCGTCGGGGTCGGTGATGCCGGGCTGTGAACCACGGCCCAGGTCGCCGCCTTTCACACTCTCAACCTTCACGACATCAGCCCCGAGGCGCGCGAGGAGTTGCGTGGCGTAGGGGAGTGCCTGCATCTGCTCGAGGGCCAGGATGCGCACGCCTTCGAGGGGCTTGCCGTACTGAACGGCATCGGGATTAGTGATTGCTCCGAGTTCCATGCGCCGACCCTACCGGCCGAACGCAGCACATTTCGTCGCTGTTAGGGCAGCGCGGTGACTTCAACGGGAATGCCGGTGAGTTGAGACATCGTGCTGACGGGATCGAATGAGCCCGGGCCGACCGGCGCTAGTGCATTGACATTCACGCCGGGGTAGCGCTGGGCGTGGGGCATGCCGGAAGTGTTGGCGTTGCCGAACCCGTGAGTCATGGCGACAACGCCGTCGCGCAAGGTGTCATCGATCTTCACGGTGCTCTCTACCGCTCCCCATTGGTTCGATACGCGAACGCGAGAACCATCAATGAGTGCCAGACGATCTGCATCAGTCGGCGACACGTAAAGCGGGTTATCGGCCGCGCCTTTGGCCTTCAGCTTTTCAACGTTCTGCATTGCCGAGTTGATGGTGTGGGACGTGCGCCGCGTGATGAGTTTGAGTGTTCCCATCGGTTCGGAGAGGAGTCCGCTGAACTGTTCAACGGTTCGCTCTTTAGCAACACGAAGCATTGGCGGATCACCTTCGATGGTTCCGCCGGGGCGCATTGTGTCGAGAAACGAACCGGGAGCAACCTGATCAAGCAACGCGATGCCGTCGGGAAGTTCCCGCAACGATGCAAGCGAAAGGTCGTGACGGCCAAGGGCGCCATCGTTGATAGCGGCCAGCATGTCGGTTCCGTTCGGAAACATGATGGGCGCGCCGGCCTTCTCAGCGATGTCATTGAAGATGCGTTGCTCGGTGCGACGCTCGCCAATTGGTTCAACAATCGCGCCAGCCCACTGCACATACGGGGTGACCAACGTGCCTTGCACAAAGGTGTTGAGGTCTTCTCGTTCGAACCAATCAGTCGCGGGCAATACCCAATCGGCGAGTTCGCCGGTTGCATTTCGATAGAGATCAACGGTGACGAGGAGATCAAGCGAGTTGAGTGCTTCTTCAAGCTCAGGGCCGCCACCCATCGTGAGCAGCGGATTTCCTGCTGTAACGAAGAGTGCCTTCACTGCGCCATCGCGAATCATGTCGATGAGTAGTGCACACGGATGCGAGGACACAGTGGGTCGGTAGCTGCCCCAAGGGCTATCGATAAACGATTCAAGTTCGCTGCCCGCTGCAGCAGGAGCGGGGTCAGTGCCGCGAGTCGAGGGAATGTTGCCGCCGGTGCGGTCGAAGTTGCCCGTGAGTAGGGAGAGCAAATGCATCAGCCAGTACGCGAGTGCGCCTTGTCGGCCCATGTTGACACCGGTGGACATGTGCACCGCTGCGGTTGGTGCGTCAGCAAACTCAAGCGCAAGTTGCACGATCAGTTTGGCATCAAGTCCGACGATGGGTGCGACGGTCGCTGCGGAAAAACCGCTGAGAAACTCGCGAACGGAATCGAGATCGGTGATGCGAGCAGCGCCCGCTTTATCGAAGCCACGACGGGCATCGATCTCGTGCAACATCGCCGCGAGGAGATACACGTCGGTATCGGGCTTGAGTTGAATGACTTCGCCCACCTTGGGCTCGATCCGACGAGGGTCGATGAATCGCACGGTTCCACCGCGTTGTTCGATAGCGCCCAATCTTGCGATTGGATCCGGCATCGCCAGAAACGACCCCTTACTGACTCGGGGGTTCGTACCGAAGAGAAGCATGTGGTCGGTGTTGTCGACATCGGCAATGAGGTGGACTTGGGAACTTCCCCAGAGCATCTCGGCGATAGCGAATTTGTTCGAACAGTCCTGGCTGCCGGTGGTGAACAGGCTGGAGGATCCGAACATTGCGATGAACAGCGCGAGTGCTGGTCCGGCAGTTGCATTAAATGCTGCCGGGTTTCCGATGTAGCCGGCGATGGCGTTTGGTCCGTGTTCAGCGATGATGGCGTTGATTCGCTCGGCGATGTCGGTGGTTGCGTCGTTCCATGTCGAAGCGACAAATCCGCTGGCGGTGCGGCGTTGCGGTTCGTTGAGTCGAGACGGATCGTGATGAATCTCGCCGCACAGCATGCCCTTGTTGCAGGCAAATCCTTTTGTGACGGGATGATCGTTGTCGGGACGCACCTTCTCTACTGTCCCGTCGTCGGCGACATCGACGACAATGCCGCAGCCGGCCTCGCATAACCGGCAATAGGTGCGATGTTTGGTCGTCATCGGTTCAGGCCGTGGCCCGGTACTCGGTCACGATCGGCGCAAGCTCTGAGGGCGTAGCGCCATGCATGATCACGCCATCGCAACCGAGTGCGAGTTGGTTCCGTACCGCTGCAACACAGTCGACTGGTGAGCCGACAGCCGCCCACGAGAGCCAGTCCTCTGGGATGAGCGTTGCTGCGTGCTGCAGCTGTTCGGTGGTGCCCACAACATCAAGGCCGCGAACCGAACTCACAACTTCGTCCGCTAGGAAGCGATCAACAACGGCTTCATCCCAACCGTTTGTTCGAGCAAGCAGGTGGCCGTAGCCCTGCAGGTAGGTGCCGAGACGACCCACCAACTTCATAAGTCGTTCTTCTTCACCAATGTGGTCGCCGATTGTGGCGTAACAGGACCACACCTTGACGTCGTCAGGGTTGCGCCCAGCCTTTTCGGCAGCACGCTTCACAGTCTGTACGCAATGTGCGGTGGTTTCGTCAGTAAAGAAGGTGTGGAGCACAACTTCATCGAAACAACGTCCGGCGAGTTCAAGCGTGTTATCGCCAAAAGCAACGATTCCCATGGGCAGGTAGTCGTCGAGCGTTGCATCGAGATGGAGGATCGGCCACGAACCAGCCGGGCCGTTATGGCCCATGACGACCTCGCCGCGAAACAGTCGGCGCATGAGGCCTGCGAAATCTTCCATTTGTGCTGTGGTGATCCGGCTGATTCCGAAGGCGTCCTGCATCGGCGCAATTCCGCGACCAAGGCCCAACGTGAAACGGCCACCAGTGAGACTCTGCATCGTGCGTGCAAAGCCAGCCGTAACGATCGGGTGTCGAGTGTTGTGGTTCGTTGCCGCCGTCGAAATAGCAATGCGTTCGCTGACTGCGCCAACTGCACCACACAGCGTGGCGGCTTCTTTCTTGTTGTAGCGCTCGCTTACGAAGACACGGCCGAATCCCAAGGCTTCGCCTTCACGTACCTCGTTGATGAGGTCGCGAGAGGAATCGGGCTGGCCGGGAAGTGTGTAGAAGCCAAGTTCAGGCAGGACGGTTGCTGTCATGTCCGTTGTCTAGTCGCTCCAGCCCGATTCAGCATCGGGCCCGGTCACTGCCGCTGAGCATTCGCGTGGGCCACGGCATTGCGGCCGCTGACGGTCCATCAGTTACTGTCGGACCCATGCGAGGCATCATTTCTTGGGGGGCCTACCTCCCATATCGACGACTGGATAAGTCACAAATTTCCGTGTTCATCGGCCAGGGCGGCGGTCGCGGAACCCGCGCTGTTGCGTCATTCGATGAAGACACCACCTCTATGGGCGTTGAGGCTGCTCGTCTCGCACTTCGTGGCGCTGACGTTTCCGGCGCTTCGGCTCCCGAGGTCGTCCTCTTCGGCACGGCGCTTCCTGCCTACGCCGACAAAACCAACGCCACAGCAATCCATGCGGCGTTGCGTCTGCCGGCCGAGGTTCCGGCATTCGATATGGGTGCATCGGTCGGCTCCACTGCCGGCGCTCTGCGCCTTGCTCTTTCCACCGTGGGCAATCGCCTCGTTGTTACTTCTGACATGCGCACGGGCCTTGCTGGTTCGGCCGATGAAGCCAACGGTGGCGATGCTGCTGCAGCCTTTGTGATCGGCGAAGGTGACGGCGTCGTTGCCGAGTACATCGGCGGCGCAAGCATCACCGAGGAATTCATTGATCGTTGGCGCTCACCGGGCGATATTCGCTCAAAGGTGTGGGACGACAAGTTCTCTGAACTCACCTACGTTCCAGCCGGACGTCAGGCATACAAGAACGCACTTGAAGCCGCCGGTCTGAGCGCTGACCAGATCGACCTCGTTGCCGTCGCCGCTCCCACTGCTCGAATCGGCTCTGCGCTTGCATCAAAGGTCGGCGCCGCCAAGGTGGTTGACGACCTCACCGCAACGATCGGATGCACCGGCGCAGCGCAGCCCGGTTTGGTGCTGGCCAACGCACTTGAGAACGCCGAACCCGGCCAAACCATTGCGCTTGTTGTTCTTGCCGATGGCGCCGACGTCATGATTCTTCGCACAACGCCAGCGATTGCCAAGCACACGCCGGCTCGCTCGATTGCATCGCAGCTTGAGTCGGGCGCACCGCTTGCCTACGGCCGGTTCCTTTCATGGCGCGGCATGATCAACGTCGAACCGCCTCGTCGTCCAGAACCGGCGCGTCCTTCGGGAACCGCTGCTGCTCGAACGACCGATTGGAAGTTTGGTTTCGTTGGCAGTCGCGATTCACAGACTGGTGACGTCTTCCTGCCACCGATGCGAGTTTCCTCTGACGGTCAGCGCACCGATCAAATGGAAGACGCTCCGATGGCCGATGTCCAGGGCACGATCGCAACGTTCACTGTCGATCGCATGGCGTACTCGCCAAGCCCGCCAATCATCTTTGCTGTCGTCGACTTCGACGGTGGCGGACGTTTGCCAATCGAACTTACCGATACTGATCTTGAAGAGGTCGCCATTGGTGGCCGTGTCGAGATGACTTTCCGTCGTCTCTTCACCGCCGATGGCATCCACAACTACTTCTGGAAGGGGAAGCTGATCCGTGGCTAGTCATGGAATTCGCGACCAGGTGGCCATCGTTGGAATGGGCTGCACCAACTTTGTTGAGAACTGGGGAGCCAGCCTCGACGACATGATGATCGACGCCGCCAACGAGGCCTATGCCTCGGCCGGCGTCAACAAAGACGATGTCGACGCCTACTGGTTCGGCACGGCACAAAGTGCGATGAGCGGTATCGCTCTTGCACGTGCTCTGCAGTTGCAGAACAAGCCCGTCACTCGCGTCGAGAACTACTGCGCAACGGGCTCTGAAGCGCTCCGTCAGGCTTCCTACGCATTGGCCTCGGGCGCCTATGACCTGTGCATGGTTGTCGGCGCGGAAAAGGTGAAGGACACCGGCTTCCAAGGCCTCAATGCCAACCCGATTCCCAACGACGGCACCGCACGCACGCTTACCGCAGCCGCGATGTTCTCGATGATCGTTCCCGCATACGGCAATAAGTACGGCGTTGATGAAGAAACGATGCGTGCCGCTCTCAGCCATATCGCCGTGAAGAACCATTACAACGGCGCGCGTAACTCTCGTGCGCAGTTCCGCAAAGAGATCACGGTTGAAACTGTCGAGAAGGCCCCGAAGATGGCGGGCACACTCGGCCTCTTCGACTGCGCTGGTGTCGCCGATGGTTCGGCTGCCGCAATCGTGTGTCGCGCTGAAGATGCGCACAAGTACACCGACAAGCCGATCTACGTGAAGGCGCTTTCATTCATTGCTGGCAACGGCGGTGGACTCACCGACCCGAACTACGACTACACGACCTTCCCCGAGATCGCTGCATGTGCGGTCGATGCCTACGCCCAGGCCGGGGTTACCAACGCTCGTGAACAGGTTGCGATGGCTGAAGTTCACGACTGCTTCACACCCACCGAACTTCTTCTTATGGAAGATCTTCAGTTCTCGGCTCGTGGCACCGCATGGCGCGATGTGCTCGACGGTGTGTTCGACCTCGACGGCGAACTTCCCGTGAACCCCGACGGCGGCCTGAAGTCCTTCGGCCATCCCACCGGTGCAAGCGGTTTGCGCATGATGTTCGAAGCGTTCCTGCAACTTCGTGGCGAAGTCCCCGAAGAGCGCAAGATCCACTCGCTGGCCGAAGGTCGCAAGCTGGCTCTTACTCATAACCTCGGTGGTTATCCGGGCGAGATGGTGAGCTTCATCTCTCTGCTCGGTGCCGAACTCGACTGATCACACTGCGCTAACAAGAACTCGGTTCTGCTTTACGCGGTTGGCAATCAAGACTTCGGTTCATCCGTGTTTGAGGTAGGCGACAACGGCTTGACTCGTTGAGTCGATGATCTGTTTTGTTGAACGCGCGCGCCCGGTCAATTCGCCGGGTTCATGAATCAGTCCTTCAAGAGCTATGCCCGCAATAAGCATCGTGGCGAAATCGCTCGCGACTCGAAGATTCGAGTGCGAAACCTCTGCGCTGTGGGCCTTGACGAGTCGATACAAGAGTTCCGCGAATGCACGACTTATCTCCGAGCCCTGCTCGCGCATGATGCTGTCGCTGTTATTGAAGATCATGAAAAACGCGCTTGCGTCTCGATGCTTCTGTTGCATCACATACAAGCGACTGATGAATGTGTGGACCGCACTGGTCAGATCAGGTTGAGCGATCGCACCTTCAAGTTGATGGAAGAGATCATCTTCGATCACATAGTTCAGAAAGCGTTCATGGAGCGCTTGAAAGAGCCCTTCCCGACTTTCGAACCGCGCATAGAACGAGCCCATCGAGGTTTCTGAACGCTCGATGACTGCCTCGATGGTGATCGCCCGAGGGCCGCCCTCGCGCATGAGGCGCTCCGCCGCGTCAAGCATGCGGTTGGTTGACTCGATGCTTCGGGCTTGCTGCGGCTTCTTCGACATAGGGATTGCCCTGATCCTAGGACTGCGATCGTGGTGACCAACGTCTCACTGCTTGTTGGCTAATTAGAGAAGAATCTTCACTTTTTGGTTAAGATCTTGCCTGTTACCAGCAGGTAGCCGAGAACAGGAGAACGACCGATGGGTAAGAGGAATGTCCTGAAAGCGGGAGTCGTCGTGCTCGCTCTAGGACTACTGGCGGTAGTGGGCTGCAGTTCGAATTCTTCGAGCTCGGCAAAAACCCCTGCCGAAATCGCACCAACTGAACTGCGCACCGTTGCCACCGGTACGAGCACTGCTACTCCGGCCAAAGGCTCCTTGTACGTCTGCCCCCGAACAATCGACTCACCGATCGGGCCGCTGACGCTTCCAACGACCTTTACGGCTGCTTCAACCCCTTGGACCTCAAACGGAATCATCGATATTTCGAAAATCACGACGGTTCCTGGTGCGGTAACGATGGAGCATCAGTTCACGATCACCACAAGCGACACGCAGCGATATCTCAAGGGCAACGGCATCCCGAACCACGCCATCGGGACGTTCCCGATTCCGGCTGATTCGCCTGCTTATCCCTATTACGCAGGCCTTCCAGCCGAGGGCTACGACAATGCAGCCGAGATTCCTGTTGGGCCCTACAACCTTGATCTCACAATTCCGAAAAACCCGACGGTGAATGCAACACCAACCTGTCTGACTTCATTGATCACAGGTGTGTCATCGCAGACAGGTGGAACCTGGCACGCGGAAATGGCAGCAGATTCACAACTGAAGCTCTACGACCCCAATGCAGCACTACCGACTGATCAATGTTTCGGTCATCCCTACATGCAGCAGTACCACTACCACGGCTATTCGTATAAGTGCATGCCTGATCAGGGCAACGCCGGTGAACAATCACCGATGTTCGGTTATGCGGTCGACGGGTTCGGCATCTTCGGGCCGCTCGACGCCAACGGTGAGTGGATTACGAATGATCAACTCGATGAGTGTCACGGCAGGACCAGCATGATCCCGTGGGACGGAAAGATGGTTGAGATGTATCACTACGTCATCAACAACGAATTCCCGTATTCCGTCGGCTGTCTCCGCGGAACTCCCGGCACGATGTCTCACGACATGATGCACTGAGTTGTTCCTAATGAACGTGCGAAGGCCCGGCGTAATGCCGGGCCTTCGTCGCGTCTGAAAGAAGTTGTAACGATTACAGGCGTTCAATGATCGTGACGTTGGCTTGGCCGCCGCCTTCACACATCGTCTGCAGTCCGTAACGACCGCCGGTGCGCTCAAGTTCATTGAGCATCGTGGTCATGAGGCGAACGCCGGTGGCACCGAGTGGGTGACCGAGGGCAATCGCTCCACCGTTCACGTTGACCTTGGAAAGATCAGCGTCGAGTTCCTTCTGCCATGCGAGCACAACGCTGGCGAATGCTTCGTTGATTTCAACGAGATCAATATCGGCCATGGTGAGGCCGGTCTTTTCAAGTGCACGCTTGGTTGCCGGAATCGGAGCGGTGAGCATGTAGATCGGATCATCGGCCAGTACCGAGATGTGATGAATGCGAGCACGGGGCTTGAGACCGTGGCGCTTCACGGCATCTTCGCCAGCGATGAGCATCGCGGCCGCGGCATCAGAAATCTGCGAAGCACACGCAGCGGTTACTCGACCACCTTCGGTGAGCGTTTGCAGCGAACGGATCTTTTCCCAGTTCGGTTCACGGGGGCCTTCGTCAAAGTTGAGACCATTGAATTCGAAGATCTCATTCTCGAAACGACCTTCGGCCCGAGCCCGGATGGCACGCTCATGTGACTCAACGGCAAACGCTTCCATGTCGTCGCGGCTGATGTTCCACTTCTCGGCGATCATCTCGGCGCTATTGAACTGCGAAACCTCGCCAGCCCCGTAACGCGAAACCCAACCCTTTGAACCGGTGAACGGATCTGTGAAGCCGAAAGGTTCGGCAACGAGCATCGCCGAGCTGATCGGAATCTGCGACATCTGCTGCACGCCACCGGCCACAACGAGATCTTGCGTTCCACTCATGACAGCTTGTGCCGCGAAGTGCACGGCCTGCTGCGAGGAACCGCACTGGCGATCAATGGTGGTGCCGGGCACATGCTGTGGCATTCCGGCAACGAGCCACGCGGTGCGAGCGATGTCGCCGGCCTGGCCACCGATGGTGTCAACACAGCCGTAGATGACATCGTCAACGAGCGCCGGGTCGACATCAACACGATTGAAGAGTTCAACGATCGGAGCAGCGCCGAGATCGGCGGGATGCACATCGGACAAACCGCCGCCGCGTCGACCAACTGGGGTGCGAACGGCATCGATGATGTAGGCCTCAGCCATAGGGGACTCCTCGGAGTGAGTTGTGATCAGAACGAATAGGCCGAGAGTATCGGCGAGAGAATGCTTGTCTCAGACCGACAGGATCGTGCAGGAACCATGGCCGAACAGGCCCTGGTTAATGGCGAGTCCTACCTTGGCGTTTTCGACCTGATGGCCATCGCAGCGACCCTGCAACTGCCAGGTGAGTTCACAAACCTGAGCAATGGCTTGTGCGGGAATTGCTTCGCCGAATGACGACAAGCCGCCCGATGCGTTGACGGGCTTCGAACCACCGAGTGCAGTGACACCGTCGCGAACAAGTCGTGCGCCTTCGCCTTCGGCGCAGAAGCCGAGGTTCTCGTACCAGTCGAGTTCGAGTGCTGTCGAAAGGTCGTACACCTCTGCACACGAAACGTCTTCCGGACCAAGTCCTGCTTGTTCGTACGCGTTGTGCGCAATCGAATCTTTGAAACCAAGAGCCGGTGCTTGCACAACAGCATTGGAGTCGGTGGCGATGTCGGGAAGTTCAAGACGAATCTGCGGGTACGTCGGCGTGGTGTTTGCCACCGCACGAATACGCACGGTGCCTTCAAGCGTTCCGAGCTTCTTCATGGCGTACTCGGGCGTGCAGATGATGACTGCAGCTGCGCCATCGGAGGTTGCACAAATGTCGAGAAGACGCAACGGATCAGAAACGATCGGCGATCCGGCGAAATCGTCAAGCGTGAACTCTTTGCGGAAACGCGCATAGGGGTTGGCAACGCCAGCCTTGGAGTTCTTGACCTTCACCATGGCGAAGTCTTCGACGGTGTCGCCGAACACGTCGATGCGACGGCGAGCGTTCAACGCAAAGAACGCGGGGTTGGTTGCGCCGAGGAGGTGGAAACGCTGCCAATCGGGATCTTCCTTGCGCTCGCCACCAACTGGAGCAAAGAAACCCTTCGGCGTGGTGTCAGCACCGATGACCATTGCGACATCGGCAAAGCCGGCAAGGATCTGCGCGCGTGCTGACTGCATGGCCTGTGCACCGGATGCGCATGCGGCGTATGACGAAGAAATCTGTGCGCCTGTCCAGCCCATTGCCTGAGAGAACGTGGAGCCAGCAACAAAGCCGGGGTAGCCATTACGAATGGTGTCGGCACCGGCGACGAATTCAATGTCGCGCCAGGCAACGTCGGCATCGGCAAGCGCAGCCTTGGCGGCAACGAGTCCGTACTCGACGAAGTTCTTTCCCCACTTGCCCCATGGGTGCATGCCTGCACCGAGAACAACGAGATCACGTTCAGTTGCCATTACTTCGCGCCTTTCGGGGCGGAAGGTGCCCATGTCCAGATCCAGTGGTCGACACCTTCGTCGTCTCGGTAGAGCACCTGCAGATCGACTTCGACTTCCTGACCAATAGAAAGGTCAGCGGCCATGACGCCCTTCGCGACCTGCCCAAGAATCACGATGCCCTCGGCTTCGAGTTCAACGGCAGCAAGCGCATAGGGCTCGAACGGTTCGGCAGCCACATACGGGGGCGGCGGTGCGTAATGGTTCTCGGTGTAGGACCACACCTTTCCTTTGCGGGAAAGGGGAGTGGGCTCGAGTTCGGTGCCATCGCAATCGGGGCTGGGGCAAGAGCCAGACCGGGGCGGGAACACAACGGTTCCGCACGCAGTGCATTTGGCGCCAATGAGGGTGTAGGGCTCGGAGGTGGTGAACCACCCCTCGACTGCAGGAATTCGTTCTGTGGTTGTCACGTTCTGCAATGTAGTGGTGCCGGGAGAGGGGGCCCGATTCCTCAGGGAAATCTCTCCCTGGTCGGACAATCTTTGAGGGTCGGCCCTACGCTTGGCTCATGGCCAGCGATGCTGCTGATTCACATCGTCCAATCGGTTCGATTCGCAGGAAACCCAAGTCAGTTGAGGGGCATGACGTTGCCTACTCTCCCGTTTGGGGGCCCGTAGCAGTCGCTCTCGGCGTGTTCATGACCGTTGCTGGCGTCATGCATTTCGTCAACCCAAGTTTCTTCGACGCCATTGTTCCGCCGTGGCTCTGGCCGTCCGAGCGTTTATGGACCTACGCGAGTGGCGTGGCCGAACTCATCGTCGGACCAATGCTGATCATTCGCCGCACCCGGCGTATTGGTGCACTAGCGGCCATGGTTGTTTTGATCGCCGTCTATCCCGCGAATCTCTACATGGTGTGGGACTGGCGCGATCGAAGCTTCGGCGAACGCTTTGTGTCGTGGGCGCGTCTGCCGTTTCAGTTCGTGTTCATCTGGTTGGCATGGATGGTGGCACGAAGTCAAGCGGTTCATTCACCGAAGGCATAACCGCAGCGAAGGAGCGGCTTAGCCAGTAAAGGATGGGGCCACGGGATCTGGGGACGGCGGGACGGGGCCAGTGAGCGACACCGCCAACGTCTGATCTTGGCCGTTTGTCGCGGAGTACCCGACGGCCATGCACGAATAACTGGCGGCGCAAGAAACGCCGGAAAGCATGTCGTCTTCAGTGCCGACATCCGCAACGCTGAGCTGCGTCCACATCGTTCCGTTCCAGGTCAGCACGAGCGGCGATCCCACATTCGAGTTGTCAACGCCCACGCCAACAACAACACACTCAGTGCTCGACACGCACGAAACCGACTCCAAATAGTTCTCAGCAGCGGGGTTAGGGCTCAGGAGGATTGTCCAATCCGTGCCGTCCCATGTCATTGCCAATGTTTCGATGCCACCGGAGCCTGTTGAGCCGATCGCAAAGCAGGATGTTGGGGACACGCAAGAAACCGAGAAAAGACGGTTTGGGTCTGTTCCGAGATTGTTATTGGGTGAGGGAATGATCGTCCAGTCCGTTCCGTCCCACTTCATTGCCAATGTCTTGATTCCGGATGTATATGGACCATCGAAATAATGGCCAACAGCGACACACGACGTAGCCGATGTGCAACTCACTGATGAGAGGAGGTTGGCGTCAGGGCCCTCGTTGGGGCTCACGGCAACCGCCCACGCACTGCCATTCCATGTTGCGACGAGAGTCTGATATTTCGTGCCATCAAAGGAGGCCCCGACGGCAACGCAGAAGGTCGCTGAAACGCATGAAACGGACTCAAGAAAATTGTCATCGGCGCCGACACTCGGCACCACTGCAGTCGTCCACGCACTTCCATCCCATGACATCGCCAACGATTGGTCGGTGCCCGCGTTGCTGTACGTGCCGACAGCGACGCACGAAGTGGGCGATGTGCAAGACACTGACACGAGGATGGCGACCGAGGATGCTACGGATGGGGTGGTCAGAACCGTCCACGAAGTGCCATCCCAGCCCATCGCCAAGGCGTCGAAATTGGTGTTGTCTGCTGAGGCACCAACAGCGACGCATGAGGTGGTCGAGATACAAGAAACCGAGTAAAGGTTGCTGGCATCGCTGACGTTCGGGCTTGGCACGACTGCCGCCGACTCGACGTAGGCCGAGGCGCGGTCAGCGACGGCGATCAACCCGATCGAAAGCGCAGCAACAGCAAACAATCCAATGATTTTTCTCACGAGAAGCCCTTTTCGTTCAGGCCCGCCCGGGCCCTCGTTCTTCGCAGGAGAATAGCAATAACCAGTTAGGTCACCAATCGGGCCGGTGGAACTCATTGTCCATAAATGACACCCACCCAGTCGGGTGCACCTGGCTCACATGGATGGTAACGAGTACCTACTCGTTTACAACGTGTTTTCTCTTGTCGTCGCGTCGATGTTCGCGGCGTTCATCTATTTTGCTTTTAACGTCTCACAGGTATCGAAGAAGTACCGCAATGCAGTGGTCGTCTCCGCAGTTGTTGTGGCAGTAGCGGGTTACCACTACTTCCGCATCTTCACTGGTTGGGCTGATGGCGAATTCAATGAGGGCTATCGCTACGCCGATTGGCTTCTCACTGTTCCGTTGCTGCTCATCGAGCTACTCATCGTGCTCGGCATCACGTCGGAGAAGCGTCGTCCGCTCACGATCAAACTGGTGGCTGCAGCCATTGCGATGATCGCGCTGGGCTACCCGGGCGAGGTATCAACCAACGACAGCACCAAGTGGATCTTCTGGGTGCTCGCAATGATCCCCTTCGTCTACATCCTCGTCACTGTTGCGGGTGAGATGAAGGCCGCCAGTACGCGTGAATCAGCCGGTGTGGCTAAGGGCATTCGCTTGGCGGCGATCCTGTTGCTTGTGGCCTGGTTGGTTTACCCCATCGCCTATCTGTTCCCGATCCTGTTCGGTGAATCGAGCGATATGGCCGAAACGGTTCGTCAGGTCGGATACTCGGTGGCTGATCTTCTGGCCAAGCCGGTTTATGGTCTCGCCATTCTGGCGGTCGCCAAACTCCGCACTGCAGAAGAAGAACCTGCCAACAGCTGATTTGTCTGGAATCCTCGGTCGCATGCGGGGCCTACTGTTACCCGCATGTCGACCGAGGATTCATGGCAGTCCATCATCGAAGCGCTGGAATTCGCGGTGTCGCGAATCGAGGGCGATCCCGATCCACTGAACGATCGCGAACGCGCTGACGGCAACTTGTATGTGATGCGCATGCTCACGGCCGTTACGCAGAGTACGACGCTTACGCTTGACCCCGATCGGCCATCGTTTCTCACGATGCTCGATGGCGTTCGGTTTGTCGGTGCTGCTGGTCCCGATATTGATTACGACGTTGCTGCCGTTCGCCCTGATTGTCTCTACAGCGTTGCGGGTGCGCGCGGTGAAGCAACCTACGTCGGCATCACCGTCTATGCGGGTGCCGGAGCAGGCGGCGCGTCGGCCGTTGTTGCATCGGTCGACGTCGACGACATCATGGATGCTGACGGCACGTTTGTCTGGGAGTTCAGTCATCCCGAGGCCGCGCGCGTCATTGTTCGTCAGTACTTCCACGATCGCGCAACGCAAACTCGCGGTTCGTGGTTAATCGAACGAGTTGATGCGGGTGCGAGCGAGGCGAATGACAGTGCTCCCGCATCACGCCGTATGGGAAGCGCGGAAATGTCGGCGCGAGTTTCCAACGCTGCAAAGTCGTTGCGTTGGAACGCGCAGCTCAACCAGTTGTGGACGCCCGAGCGGCGCTCGTTTCCCAATGAGTTCGTGCGCCAGACCTGCGACGACATTGTTGCTGCGATTCCCAACCCAGACGTTGTCTATTCCACTACCTGGTGGAAGATGGCAGACGATGAAGTTGTCGTTGTCGACTTCGTTCCGCCCACAACCGACTATTGGGCGTTGCAGTTGTGTGATCGCTGGTACCAGTGCTTCCCCGATCGCCGAACGAACATCAACAACCGCGAAGCTGTTGTGAATGCTGACGGATCAGTTCGCATCGTCATTTCCGATGGCGACCCAGGCGTGCCGAATTGGCTCGACACCAGCGGTCACCACACCGGCGTCATGTTCTTCCGTTGGTTGCACGCTGATATCGCGGAACAGCCGGTGTGTCGGGTGGTGAAGCGGTCAGAAGTTGGGTCGCTGTCGTCGTCCGTGTGATCGTCAGTTTCAGTTAGGACGGCATCGGAGTGTCGGCGTTCGGCCCTCTGCGCAACGCCACACGCATGACCTCGGCCATCATCCACACGGCAACGGCGCCCTTCGCTGTCCAAAGCCATGCTCGAATGAGATTCACGATCATCAGTTCGTCATAGGTCTGCTGGTCCCAGCGGTCGAGCAACACGCCGTGCGCGGGCGCCGAGAACGCCGCTGTATCGATGAGGATGAACAGCATCAGGAATGCGCTGATGATCGCTGCGATACGAAGTCGTTTCGAGTGGGCGAGCAGCAGCACGAGAACGCAGAGCCCTTCGATCAGCCACGGCCCGAAGAGCACTTTGCCGATGCGGTCGACATGAGCGTGTTCGTAGGCATCCCACGAGTCGGCGCCGACGAGAGGGAAGAGGTCGTAGTGGACGACCTGCACCGTCCAGATCATGCCGACCATCAACACGGTGACAACGAGCTGAACGAGCACGACCCAGTGCAAGCGCAGTCGGTCGAGGCCAGGCAGGTTGGGTGACCAATCTCCGCTGGGCGAAGGGGTGAAGGTGGGCAAAGGCATGGCGGGGACGGTAGTGACGCGCGTGTTGGCGTGACGGGTCGGG
>CAEZTR010000014.1_pt1 | contig 20946 bp, 19 predicted proteins | sample 7264261 | NCBI WGS metagenome assembly CAEZTR01 (sample SAMEA6813809, study PRJEB35770) | freshwater metagenome | biome: Freshwater; feature: Freshwater reservoir; material: water | place: Czech Republic | collected 2017-08-18 | depth 0.5m m
GACCGCGCAGATGGCCCAGACCTCCTTGACCCCAAGGCCGTGCACGCCCTGCTGGCCGACATCAAACCTGATGTCGTGTATCACCTCGGCGGTTGGAGCGATGTCGGCGCGTCATGGGACTACCCCCTTGATGCATTCCGGGTGAACGCAGAGGGAACGCTCAATCTTCTCCAGGCGTGCGTAAGCAACGGAAAGCCAAGGGTTCTTGCGGTCAGCAGCGCAGATGTCTACGGGCGCGTCTCTCAAAATGAACTTCCAATTGCCGAAACAACACCGTTCCGGCCTGTCACTCCATATGCAGCAAGCAAAGTTGCCGCCGATCAGTTGGCACTGCAGGCATGGCTCGGACATCAACTCGAAACCATTCGGGTGCGAGCGTTCAACCACCTTGGTCCAGGGCAGACCACTCGATTCGTTGCTCCTGCTATTGCTGAGCGAGTTGCCCTCAACGAACGAGACGGTTCCAACTCTGTCCCGGTTGGAAATCTGACGCCTCGACGCGACCTCACAGACGTCCGCGATGTTGTGCGCGCTTACCGGTTACTTATGACAATGGGTGAGCCGGGAGAGGCATACAACGTCTGCACGGGCCGAGATCTCACTATCGCTGAACTTGCCGAGCGACTCGTTTCGCTCGCGAGTTCGCCAATGCACGTAGAAGCCGACCCCGAGTTACAGCGCCCCGTCGAGACGCCGGTGTTACGCGGAGACCCAACGCGGTTGAACGCCATCACCGGATGGACACCTCAGATCTCGCTCGAAGTGACTCTGCAAGACATCCTCGACGAGCACCGCGTAGCGGTTTCTGGCCACCGATGATTCAGAAGCGAAGTTCGGCATTCCAGGGGCCACTCCGGCCCGTACAATCGAACCACCACGGGCGATGCCCCCACTCCCCGAGCGGAATCTCACAATGAACAAACGAGCACTCATCACAGGAATCACTGGACAGGACGGCTCGTATCTCGCCGAACTCCTTCTGGCTAAGGGTTACCACGTCATCGGAATGGTTCGACGCAGTTCCACGCTGAACTTTGAGCGGATCGGCCATCTCCAGGACGATCTCGAACTCGTCCCCGGCGACCTCCTCGACGAGGTTTCGATGATTCACATCATGCGAAACCACAAGCCCGATGAGGTGTACAACCTCGCCGCACAATCATTCGTGCAAACTTCGTTCGGACAGCCCGTCCTTACGGGCGAAACAACCGCACTCGGCGTCACTCGACTGCTTGACGCGATTCGCCTAACCGATCACGACGTCCGCTTCTACCAAGCCAGTTCTTCCGAAATGTTCGGCAAGGTTGTTGAAGTCCCCCAAAGGGAATCGACACCGTTTTATCCGCGCAGCCCCTACGGCGTCGCCAAGCTCTACGGCCATTGGATCACGGTGAACTATCGCGAGAGTTACGACATGCACGCGAGTTCCGGAATCCTTTTCAATCATGAAAGCCCACGACGAGGCCTTGAATTCGTCACTCGTAAGATCGCGAACGGTGTAGCCCGCATCAAGCTCGGACTCGATTCCGAGATCCGCCTGGGCAATCTCGACGCACAGCGAGACTGGGGTTTTGCCGGCGATTACGTCGACGCAATGTGGCGAATGCTGCAACAAGACGAACCAGGAGACTTCGTTGTCTCGACCGACGAGACCCACTCAGTGCGCGAGTTTTGCGAACTCGCGTTCTCGAGAGTCGGCCTCAATTGGGAAGACCATGTCGTGGTCGATGAGCGTTTTTTCCGCCCCGCCGAAGTCGATCTTCTCGTCGGAGATGCGACGCTTGCAAAGACGGTGCTCGACTGGCAGCCAAAGACACCATTCCGAGATCTTGTGCACATGATGGTCGACGCAGACCTCGAGAACGTCGCTCGCCAACAACGCGAACTGTCGTAGTCGCCATGATCACCGTCATCGCCGGTGGCGTTGGCGCCGCAAGAATGCTTCGCGCTCTCCTTCAGGTTGTTGAGGCGTCTGAAGTGACTGCCATCGTCAACGTCGGCGATGACCTTGTCCTTCACGGACTCCATATCTCCCCCGACCTCGACACCGTGACCTACACACTCGCCGACGCCATAAACCCTGACACCGGGTGGGGCTTGGTGAATGAGTCGTGGCAATCACGAACAATGCTTGAGCAGTATGGAGGCGTTAGCTGGTTCGGTCTTGGAGATCGAGACCTCGGAACGCATCTCTATCGAACGCAACGCCTCCACGAAGGCGCCGACCTTGCCACTGTTACCGCTGAAATCGCCGTTGCTTGGAACCTCGGGCTCACGGTATTGCCAGCAACCTGCGACCCTCTGCGCACGATGGTGACTCTGGCCGCCGATGACCCTGCAGGGACCAACACCCCGAACCTAACGGCAGGAACCGAAATCAGCTTTCAGGAGTACTTCGTCCAGCGTCACCACTCCGTGCCGATCTCGAACGTTCGATTCGCAGGCGCCGAAGTTTCCACGCCCGCTCCAGGCGTCGTCGAAGCAATTGAGTCAGCCGAACTCATCGTCATTGCTCCCTCGAATCCGCTTGTGTCGATCGCACCTGTGCTTGCCGTACCCGGAATCCGTGATGCACTCGTGCAGCGTCGCAAGGACGTCATCGCAGTCTCGCCAATCATCGCTGGCGCTGCACTGAAGGGACCTGCCGATCGAATGCTCGCCGAATTGGGTCACGACGCTTCGGTTCTTGGTGTTGCCGCTCTCTACAACGAATTCGCGAGCACGCTCGTCATTGATACCGCCGATGACTCTCTTCAATCGGCCGTCGAATCGTTTGGCCTCAACTGCATCGTGACCGAAACCATCATGAGTAAGCCCGGGGTTTCGGAGTCCTTGGCTCGAACTGTGCTTTCAGGAGCTACGACATGAGCCGAATGGAAATCTTTGGCATCGAAGGCATCGGCGAAATCCGCGTAGGCGATGACCTCGCGGCGATCATTCACGAAGCAGCTTCGTCGGCAGCAGACACCGTGCTCGCCGATGGTGATGTTTTGGTCGTCACGCAGAAGATCGTCTCAAAAGCTGAAGATCGGCTCGTCGCCATCGACCCCAACGATCCACTCAGTCACAAACCTCTTGTTGAACGCGAATCCGTTCGAATCCTTCGCCGCCGCGGAGACTTGATCATCAGCCAAACTGAGCACGGTTTTATTTGCGCAAACGCTGGCATTGATCTTTCGAATGTCGAAAGTGGCTGGGCCGCTTTGCTTCCTATCGATTCCGATCGCTCTGCTCGAAGGATTCGCGACGGATTGCGTCACCGATTCGGTGTCGATGTTGCGGTAATCATTTCCGACACTTTTGGCCGCCCATGGCGCAGAGGAGTCACCGACGTTGCAATCGGCTGCGCAGGAGTCGCAGGTATCGTCGATCTCCGCGGCACACCCGATGCCCTCGGTCGCGAGATGCACGTCACTGAAGTAGCTGTCGTTGATGAACTCGCTGCCGCCGCCGAATTAGTTATGGGTAAGTCCACCAACATCCCTGTAGCGGTCATACGTGGAGCTGATTCGACATGGTTGCGCGATGGAAGCGTTGCCGATGAAATTGTCCGTTCACCCAGCGATGACCTATTCCGCTGACCTTCGCGACTCGAGGAATCTCATGTCTGAACCATTCATCCCACCGACCGACAACCCGCCACCGCCTGCACCAGAACCCCCTCCCGTGGGCGCACTTCCAACTGCGCGCCCAAACGGTCTCACCCCAAATTTCGACATCATCCCAACACCGATTCGCTCACGAATCGCCATGACAATTTCATGCACCGATGCCGACGAGCTCCCGCGAGTGAGCAACGCCGGTGAAGTAATTGATGGCCCCAGCGGACCAGTCCAAGTAATGCACAACGGCGTGCTTGTGGAAGATGGTTGCTACTACGGAGTTCTTACAGGCGAAATCATCCGTTGCCTTCGCGGGATTCATGAGCCACAAGAAGAACTCGCGTTCTCAATAATCATGAAGCGACTCGCCGAAACCCGAAGCGCTACCCAGGCACCCACGATGATCGAACTGGGAAGCTTCTGGGCGTATTACAGCCTTTGGTTCCTCAACGATTTTCCTGACGGTAATTCCATCTGCCTTGAGCCCGACGCGCATCACCTTGAAGTCGGTAAGCGCAACTTTGCCATCAATGGCCGGACAGGAACCTTCATCAATGCAGCAATTGGCATTGGCGGAGGTTCGGTTCGCGGCTTCGTTACCGAGACGAATCCTGACCCTGTCGATCTACCTTCCCACGACCTCGAATCCCTACTCGCTACCTGCGAGATCGAGAAGGTCGATGTACTTCTGTCGGACATCCAAGGCGGTGAAGTGCCGTTACTTATCAGGGCAAGCGAACGGCTCCGGCAAGGCGCAGTCCGCTTCCTCATTGTCAGCACTCACGACCTCTCAATCACAGGGAGTGCGACAACTCATCAGCAGGTTCTCGACATCTTGTTGTGGTCTGGTGCACACATCATCGCCGAACATTCCGTTTCGGAATCTTTCAGTGGCGACGGTCTCATCGTGGCGTCATTCGACCCTCGAGATAAAGACATGAAAATCAACATCTCCCATAACCGAAGCCGAAATGCACTCTTTGGTGAATGGGAACCGCGAGCCGAGAGCTACCGGCTTCAGCTACTTGAGGCGAACGAAAGTCTTGAACGGATTCGCTCGATGTTGCCGTTCAGAATTCGCCGCAAATTTCTCAACGTGTGGAATGCGCTGAGGAGCTAAACCTCAGACCCGCTCGCGAAACCAATTGAGTGTCGCGAGCGCACCTGCTTCAAGAGTTGTCTGGGGTGACCATCCAAGTTCAGCCCCAGCGAAACCTGGGTTGAGGGCCGAACGAGCAAGCTCACCGGTTCGTGCCGGTTCATACGTAGCGTCAACAGAAACACCAGCAGCGTCGGCCATTGCCCGATACAGACTGTTCACCGAGGTCTCTACGCCGGTGCCGATGTTGCAGAGCACCCCGTCACCGCGGTCAGCGGCTCGAATAAATGCATCGACGACGTCGTCGACGAACACGAAGTCACGGGTTTGTTCTCCGTCGCCAAAAATTCGGCAACCCTCGCCGCGAAGCAAACGCCCGGCAAAGATTGCGACGACTCCGGCTTCTCCGTGCGGATCCTGACGAGGGCCGTAGACGTTCGCAAGAGCCAGCGCGGCGTAATTGAGTCCGTGAAGGAACCGAAAGGCGTGGAGGTAGTCGTCAATAACCTTCTTGGCAACACCGTAGGGCGAGATGGGGTGCTGTGAATGCTGCTCATCAACAGGAAGATCTTCCGGCAAAGGATCGCCGTAGATCGTTCCGCCGCTTGAGGCCACAACGACTTTTCGCGCTCCGGCCAACCGAGCGCCTTCAATCACATTCAGTCCACCCAGGACATTCACCTCGGCATCGAATAGTGGCCGTTCCACTGAGACCCGTACGTCGGCTTGTGCCGCCAAGTGGAAGACGACATCGGGTGCAGCCGAGGCCAGCGCAGCGGGAATCTCTGAGGAGCGAACATCCAGCTCAATAAACTGGAAGCGGTTCCCAGCAGATTGAGCGCTCTCCAGGTTTGAGAGACGTCCTGTTGCCAAGTTGTCGATGACCGTAACTGAATGACCTTCAGCAAGAAGTCGATCGGCCAGTGTGGAACCGATGAATCCGGCTCCGCCGGTAACAACTGCGCGCATCGTTAGTCACTTTCGGGTAATCGGGCACCAGTTAGTTCGGACTGGGCTGGAACTTCGACACCTGCGCCGACGACTGTCAGGTCACTGATGTGTGAATCGGGACCAACCCGCGCACCGCTCGCAATGATGGAGTCATGAATTCGAACTCCGGGGCCAATGGTCACTCCATCCATCAGAATTGAGTTACGCACAATCGTGCCATTACCGATAACTACGTCGGCTCCGAGTACAGAGTTTTCAACGAGTGCAGAAGAATCGATTTCATCGGAGGGCAGAACTGCGATTTCATTGGCCCGAATCCCGTCGATGAGATCAAGTTGCGCACGCAGATAGGTTTCGGGCGTACCCGCGTCTATCCAATACGCATCGCTATGCAATGCAAAAAGACTTTCGTCGGCCACCATCGCCGGAAAAGTTTCTCGTTCAATCGAAACCTTGCGATCAGACGCGATGCGGTCGAGAACTGAGGGCTCAAGAACATAAGTGCCCGCATTGATCCAATTCGTTGGGGCGGTTCCAGGCGCAGGCTTCTCAACAAATTCGATGACTCGACCATCGTCATCGATTGGAACCACGCCATATCGCGACGGATCATCGACTGGCGTTAAAGCGATCGTTCCCTCGGCCCCGTGGCTCTTGTGGAAGTCCCACAACTCAGCGACATTGAGATCGGTCAGCACATCGCCGTTCACGACGATGAACGTGTCGTCAATCCCGGCCGACAGCGCGGCAAAGCGAACAGCACCCGCAGTATCGAGCGGCTCGGGTTCAACGGCGTAATGAAGGAGAACCCCAGCGCAAACACCATCGGGATACGCGTCGATAAAGGCATCGGGTCGATAGCCCAGAGAAAGGACAGCTTCAGTCACGCCGTATGACCCAAGCGCAGCTACTACCCGTTCGATCATTGGAACGCGAACAACCGGGAGCATCTGCTTCGGGAGATCACTTGTGAGGGGGCGCAGACGAGTGCCGAAACCTCCGACGAGAACAACGGCTCTCACTGGCCCGCCGCAACCGTTGTGGCCGTGGTCGGAGCAGCGTCAGTGCCACCTGCAGCGATAGTCGTCGAGGAACCATTTGCAGGCGCAGCTGGATCGATCGTTGAGATCGTTGGGTCGAGGGTGACGGTGGTCGGATCGATGTTCAGATTCGGTGTGTCTGCAGGCATCCGAGCGATGACCACCAGCACAGTTCCGATAACCACTGCAGCGGCAACAGCGAGCGGAAACGCCAGTTTGCGCTTCGGACGCGATTCGGCCTGACCGCTCTCTCGTGCCAGTCGGGCGGTCTTCTTGGCCTGAGATGCTTTACCCATAGTTCGGCAATGTTAGCGGTCGGTGCCCTTGGGCCCGGTCAGAGTCTGTTCAGCGTCGCGAACGACGCTGGTCGATTAATTCGGCAAACAGATTCTCGTAGGACTCAGCAACTGCGGCCGGTGACGCCCAACGCTCGACAAAGAGTCGCCCCGACGCCCCCATCGCCTCGGAACGCTCGCGATCGTCAAGAAGTTCGGCCAGCGCTGCGCGGAATTCAGCGGGACTATCAGGCGGTACAGCAATGCCAGCCCCGGCGCGTTCAATGGTTCGCTCCACTTCGGTACCCGCATCGACACTGGCCACAATTGGTCGCCCTGCCGCAAGGATGGAATACAACTTTGACGGAACACTCGACCAGGCCAAGCCCGCTCGAAGCGGCACAACATGAAGGTCTCCTGCAGCCAAGACTTCCGGCAAACGTTCAATTGGCTGCATGTCAATGAATCGCAGGTTTGAGAGATTCGCCGCCTCGCGCTCTAGATCGGGTCGCGCCGATCCCCCTCCGTTAATCACGAACACGACATCAGGGCGAGACTTTTCAAAAGACCTGGCCGCATCAAGAACAAGATCAAGCGACTGCGAGAACCCGACGTTCCCGGCGTACATCACCACGGTCTTGCCGATCAGCCCGTAGTCCTCGCGATAGGAATTCTCACGTGCTGCTGGCCGGATCGCGTTGGTATCGACGAAATTTGGAATGACACGAACTTTCGCTGCTTGAAGTTCGGCCCGCTCGCCTTCGAGACCAATCGTGATTTTGGCTCTTACGTTTGCGGCCAAATCATCGGAAAGAACCGTGACCGCGTCGGACATCCGGTAGCTCACTCGTTCAAGCGCTCGAGCGCCTCGAATCACGCGATTGCCCGTGAGAAGTCCGAGTTCGATCGCGACATCTGGGAAGACATCCTGAATGTTGAAAATGAGAGGCACCCGCCTCGCTGTTGCCACCATCCGCCCCGCCATACCCAGCGTTAGGGGCGGCGACATCGCCAACACGGCGTCGGGCCGTACGCTACTGAACGTTCCGACGATTGTCGCAAGCGCCGTAAAGCCGCCGAACGCGAGTGCTCTGGCTGGAATATTGCGCTTATCGGTGGGAAAGGGATGCACACGGCTGATGCAGCCCCACTCGGTGCGCTCAGTGCGAACGAGTTGACCCTCCCATCCGGGATCTATCGCGTGGTGCTGATACCAAGGCAACGACGTCACCACGTGCAAACGGTGCCCACGAGCGATGAGTTCATGAGCAATCCGCGACATAACGACGCCTGTCGGCGCGACATCGGGATCGAAGTGGGGACAGATAACGAGAAGATTCACCGGTTCTCCCGGTAGACAGAAAGGAGGGACTGCGCAGAAACCGACCACGCGAATTGCGTCACGCGATCGAATCCGCTTCGTGCAAGAACGGTACGTCGCGCGGAGTCTTCGATGAGTGCACCTAACGCGTTCGCCCAACCTGCCACATCAATTGGGTCGACGAACTCGGCGGCATCGCCCGCAACTTCTGGCAGTGATCCTGCGTCGCTGGCCACAACCGGGCACCCCCGACTCATCGCCTCAAGCACTGGCAAGCCAAATCCTTCATAGAGCGACGGAAACGCCATCATCGTCGCCGCTCGGTATAGAAGATCGAGATCCGCCTCAGGCACTCGGCCGGTACGAATCACTTTGGAATCGAGACCGTATGCCTCGATGGTCGATTGAATAACCGAATCGCTGGATCCCGCACCACCAGTGAAGACCAATCGCACCCCATCGTGCTTCTCGGCAATCCGAGCAAACGCGGCGACCAACGTCGCGTGGTTCTTATGCGGGTAAGTGATTGCTGGGTAGATGATGAACGGATGATCATCAAGACCGAATTGGCCGAGCAGTTCTCGTAATCGTTGCGCATCAAACGCTGCACCCGGATCGGCAATGCCACATGGAACAATTCGAACCCGCTCAGCAGGCAGACCAACACGATCGATTGCATCATTCGCCACATAATGAGAAAGACACACCACGAATTCGGCTCGCCTCAATGACCGAGGAGCGATGAATCGGATGTAGGAACCCTTGATGAGTCCGAATCGTTCAGGGTTCGCCAATGGCTGCAGATCGTGCAGCGTCAGAACTCCGGGAACAGTCCGAACTGCTGGCATGGTTCCGCCGGCATGATGCACAAGCGCACATCGGTCGACTCGTGATCGAATCGCAAGCCATGTGGACTCAGCGATGACTCTCAGTACCCGCGATGAACCTGAAACTGGAGCGACAACAGTTGTGAATCTCGAAACGATTTCGGGATGCGCGGAGCTGAACCGTTTATTCACATAGAGGATCACATCGACATCGTCTGAGCCCAAGTCCGCGAGCGCCGACAGAAGCCGAACGGTGTATTCCTCGCTGCCTCCGACCTCCCCGGGAACCAGCCAGAGGAGATTGACTCCGACGCGTCGACGCGAGGAGCCGGTCATGCCATTGCCTCTTCGTACGCAGATTGCAGCGCTTTTGCAGTCTTCTCCCACGTAAAGAGTGACGTCGCTCGATTCAGTCCTGCACGCCCTAAGCGATCGCGCTCAACATCGTCGGCGAGGAGCCGATCGATTTCGGCTCGGAGAGCATCAACATCGGATGGATCAACAACCACTCCGCAATCACCAACGACTTCTTCGGTTGATGTCCCGGAAGAAGTAATCACCGCTGTGCCTTGCGCCATTGCCTCAAGTACCGGCAATCCGAAGCCTTCCTGGCGACTCGGGAAGATGAAGAGTTCAGCTCCCGCCTGTAACTCCGAGAGCGTCTCCGATTCGACGAACCCGACCCGAACAACGCGAGATCCGAGGCGCCCGAGTTGACCGTCGATCTGCTCGTTCCACCCCTCTGGACCAGCCAAGACGAGCGTCACGTCACGATCCTCGATGCCTTCAAATGCAGAAAGCAGCACGGGCAGATTTTTTCTCGGCTCGATTGTCCCGGCCCACAACACATAACGGCCAGTGATCCCCAGCCGGGAACGCATCGCCATGATCGCTGAGGACTCGATCACAGTTGGGTCAATACCCCATGGCACCAGTCGGATCTTCTTGGGATCAAAACCGTGAACGATGCACTCGTCGATCGTTGCTTGAGACGGACACACGACGATGCTTGCATCACGTCGAGCGAGATCAATCGCGCGCCGAAAGAACGAGACGCCGCGACGTGTGAATTGTGAGGGATCGCGGAGAAACGCAAGGTCGTGGACGGTCACAACTATCGGTGCCGTTGCCGGTGGCATCGCCATCCCGGTTGCGTGGATCACGTCAACTCGCCCAGTGGCATGTTCCACGTCTGGCCAACGGAGTCGATGCCATGACTCGTAGAGCGCCAACCTCGGCAGAGGGAGCTGCTTCACCTCAATCGAGGGACTCCAGGTGGAAGATGGAGGCTGCCGATGTCGCGCGCTGACTCCGACGAGTTCGAGAGAGGTGAACTGCTGAAGAGCACGAACGCTCCCAAGGGCGGCTCGGGCCGTGCCGCCGGGGACGGCGTGCCAACACTGCTCGAGGGTGATCGCAACCCGACGACATCGCTCCATGGGCGGACCAGTCTCCCACGGAGCTGGCGGGTCTCCCGTCATCGCCGCGAGGCCAACCCGAGAGGTGCCGTGCCGGTCGGTAGGGTGAGCGTATGGAGTTTGTGCCTGACACCGCCTTCTGGAACGACCGCAAGGTCCTCATCACCGGAGGCCGTGGCTTTCTCGGCCAAGCAGTCGTCGATCAGGTACGGAACCGGGGCGCCCGAGAACTCTTCACTCCATCGAGTGCCGAGTACGACCTGCGTGACCGCGGCGCCGTTCGCCAGCTCTTCGCTGACACCAAACCAGATCTCGTGATCCACCTCGCTGCCCGGGTGGGTGGCATCGGCGCCAATATGGAACGCCCTGCAGAGTTGTACCTCGACAATCTCCTTATGGGCACCTACGTGCTCGACGAGGCCCACCTGCAAAACACTCCAAAGACCGTGATGGTCGGAACGATTTGCTCATATCCAAAATTCACACCCGTTCCATTTTCGGAAGACTCGCTATGGCAGGGCTACCCCGAGGAAACGAACGCGCCGTATGGCATCGCGAAACTCGCTCAACTCGTTCAAGTGCAAGCCAACCGAGCGCAGTACGGACAAGATGCGATCTACCTCATGCCCACCAATCTCTATGGGCCTCGCGACAAGTTTCATCCCGCTGTCTCGCATGTCATTCCGGCGCTTATCAAGAAAGCAGTCGACGCAAAGGAATCCGGCGCCGAGTACCTCGAGGTCTGGGGAACCGGTTCAGCAAGTCGTGAATTCCTCTTTGTCGACGACGCCGCCGAAGGGATCGTGCTCGCCTCGGAGTTTTACAACAGTGACCAGCCGGTCAATCTCGGCGCCGATCGAGAACTACCGATTCGCGAACTCGTCGAAATCATCGTGAAGCTTGTCGGCTTTAAGGGCGAGGTTCGTTGGGATACCACCAAGCCCGACGGCCAACCGCGACGAGGCGTTGACGGCTCCAGGGCTCGAGACCAATTCGGGTTCAATGCCGGCACGACGTTCGATGAAGGCCTGAAACAGACCCTCGATTGGTTTCTCTCCAATCGCGCAGAAGCCGAAGCACGCCCGATTTAACGACTCAGCCGCAGGTCTGGCCCTCGGGCACCTGCGGAATGAACTCGCTCAATGTGGTCGTCGTGATTGGCTGCGTCGTGGACGTCGTTGCCATTGTCGACGAGGTCGCACCCGATCGGACTGTTGAGGAAGTCGACGCAACGGTCGTTGTTGTCGTAAGGAAACTCAGGTCGGGAGCCTCATTTGGCGACGGAATCGGACGTAATCCGCGAAACACATCGAACATCGGCTGAGAAGCAGCAACGTTGAGTTCGAGAACGCTTGCCGCACCCTTAAACGTTCCCGTTGCCACCGGTGTGAAACTCACGAGCGAATCGGGATCGAATGTGCGGAACTGCGAACCGAGGTCGACAAGATCCTGAATCTTGAACTCAGTGTCAAGAGTGACGTTTTTCTGTGCGATCTCAAGAAACTCCTTGAGAACGAAAGGATTACGCACGCCTTGAGCAACTGCTTTCTTCAGTGCAGCGCGGATGAACTGTTGCTGACGAGTGACACGACCGAAATCGCTCGTAGGGTCTTCCTGCCACGTCTTCATGTTGTCGCGAGAGATTTCAAAATGCCGTGAGCGGGCGAAGGCAAGGGCCTGTTCACCGCTGAGCACCTGACACCCGGTCTCGTACTGGAACAAGCCAGTGGCCTGATCGCGAGACGGGAAGTTGAAGTAGACCGGAACACCATCAATGGCTTTGACCAACGCTTCAAAGCCTTGGAAATCGATCATCACGTAATGATTGATCGGAATGTCAAAGTCCTGATTAATGGTCTGAATGAGCCGTTCAGGTCCACCAAGCGCAAGCGCGGAGTTAATGCGACCTTGACCGCCACCAGCGATATCTACCCAGAGATCTCGAGGAAGCGAAAGAAGTGACGCCTGCTGAGTTTTAGGTTCGACCCGCAAGATCATGATCGTGTCGGTATTGAGCGACTTGCTACGCCCCGTAAGCACGGGGTCGCCTTCCGCCAAGCCCATGCCGTCATCAATACCAACCAACAGGATATTCATCGCTTCACCCGGGGCACTTGGGGCCTGAAGCGAGGTACCAACGTCGACTCGAGGTAGCGCACTGGCCTGGTTGTAGGCCCACGCCAAACCACCTGCCGCTATCAGGCAGGTAAGGACAACGAAAACATTGAGTGAGAGCAGCAGCCGCTGGGGCCACGTGCGGGAGGGGCGACGCACAGGTTGAAGACTACCGGAGGCCCCCCAGCAGAGGACGTCAGCCCCATTCCTTGTTCATCTCTCGCCGTAGGCTCACACAATCGTGAACCTTTCGACCCTTTCAGCCCAGCGGATCGAACCGCTTGCAGTTGTTGGAGGAATGGTCGCGTCCGGACTGATGGATGTCACTTCCGATCTTTCGGCCTTGGATTCCAAAGGGTGGTGGGCGGTCATCCTCCCCTTTGAAGGCGTCCCCACCTGCGCCCGATTCGAGCGTCGTCGTCCGACTGCGTCGATACCTCGCCCTCCACAATCATGGATCGGACCTGCTTCTGATTCTTGGTCGTCATCACTTTCACAATCAGAGTTCTCTGAACGCGTTGCGCTCATTCGTGAGTCGATTGCTGCAGGCGATGTCTACCAAGTGAACCTCACGCGTCGACTTTCAGCGCCACTTCCCGAGAACGCATCGATGTTGGCGTTGGGCGAACAACTCGCCAACGGCAATCCCGCACCATTTCAAGCAGTAATCGAGCTTCCCGAAGTTGGCATTCGCATTGCGTCTGCCTCGCCCGAACTGTTCCTCACCCGCGATCAATCGCGAGTGAGGTCTTCCCCGATTAAAGGGACGACCTCAACCGGCGGCGACTTCAGCGAAAAAGACTGCGCTGAGAACATCATGATCGTCGACTTGGTTCGCAACGACCTTGGTCGCGTCTGCAAACCCGGAACTGTCGTCGTGCCAAACCTTCTTGAACGACAACATCACCCGGGGCTTGATCATCTCGTCAGTACGGTCGAGGGTGAATTGCGCCAAGGTGCCACTTGGTCCGATCTCATCGACGCGACCTTTGCACCAGGCTCTGTCACCGGCGCACCCAAGATCGCAGCGATGCAACACATTCACGATCTTGAACCCGTCGACCGTGGCATTTACTGCGGCGCTATCGGCTGGGTCGATGCTGACCGCTCTATCGGCGAACTCAACGTCGCGATCCGAACTTTCTGGGTTGAGCAGAATCAACTGTGCTTCGGAACAGGCGGCGCGGTCACCTGGGATTCCACCGCCGAAGACGAATGGGCTGAAACCGAGCTCAAAGCTGAGCGCCTTATTGCTCTCGCGTCCGGTGCATCGAGATGACCGCGCAGTCGATGTGGCTCAACGGCGAACTCGTCGATGACGTTTCACCAGCGGTCTTTGCAACCGATCACGGTTTTCTTCTGGGCGACGGGGTCTTTGACACGTTGGCCATTCGCAACGGGACGCCAACCTTCCTTGATCGACATCTCCGCAGGCTTCGCGCTGGCGTCGACCGTCTTTTGATTGCAGACACACCAACTGATGAAGAACTCAGTGCAGCACTTTTTCAGCTCATCGAAGCGAACGGCATCGATGACGCACGCGCGCGGATCACAATCACGCCCGGTCCTGGCTCATCTCCGCGCGACCGCGGCGCGCAACCACTTACGGTGATCTCAACATCGCCGCTCCACCAAGCGCCTCCATCGGTTTCGTTATGCACCGTTCAGTGGACACGCAATGAGCGCTCTCCGCTCGCCGGGATTAAATCCACGAGTTGGGGCGAAAACGCAGCCATTCTTCGTTACGCCTTGGCAAACGGTTTCGACAACGCAATTCTTTGCGACAGTTCTGGTCGCCTGAGCGAATGCACAACCTCAAACTTGTATTTGGTAATCAACGAGCGCATCGTGACGCCATCGCTCGATAGCGGGTGCCTTCCCGGCGTCATCCGAGAGGTTCTCATCGACGAACAGTTCGTGAGCGAGCAGGACCTCATGCCGTCAGACCTTGCGCTCGCAACTGAGATTTTCATCACCTCGTCGACAACCGGCGTTGTGCCCGTGCATTGTGTCGATGAACGCTCGTACGCGACGCCTGGACATCGAACTGTCGCGGCAATCGAGATGATCAAGCGACTGTCCAGCCTCTAGAAGAGGCTCAGCCCAAGAGACGGGCGTGGACAATGTCACCAACCGTTACCGCAACGACGCCGCCATCTCCGCCGCAGTCAACAAGGAGCCGTCCGTCGTCAGTAATGGCAAGTGCTTGACCCTCGAAGAATCCATCGGAACGTTCGACACGCACGTCGCGCCCAAGAGTCGCAGATGCTGATCGAACTTCATCAAGGAATGCAGCCCGCTCTTGCTCGGTAGTGATTGCGGTGAGATGACGGTCGTAGTGGCGAAGCCACGCAACAAGAACCTCTTCGCGATCAACCGAAGCTCCGATGAGGTGATTCACCGACGCTGCAGTTGCAGCGAGTTCCTCTGGGAGTTCTGCGGGCCAGTCGAGGTTGAGTCCCATCCCCACCACCACCGCATCGACCCGCCCCTCGACGACATGCGACTCGGCCAAGATGCCCGCAAGCTTTCTGTCGGCGAGCGGCCCATCGGCCACAACGAGATCGTTAGGCCATTTCAGTCCCGGTCGAACCCCAGCAACCTCATCCACCGCATCGACCGCGGCAAGACCACAAGCCAGCGTCAGGAGGAACAGGTCCCCTGGAGCCACATCCGGGCGAAGAAGCGCCGAGACGAGCAATGAGGCCCCTGCAGGAGCTATCCAGGCCCTGTCCAGCCTTCCCCGGCCTGCCGTCTGGTGGTCAGCCACCAGAACAAGGCCCTCTGACGCCCCTTCGGCGGCGGCCGCAAGGAGGTCTCGATTGGTCGAACCGGTCTCGGCCACCCATCGCACATCGGCGAATCGGGTGCCCGGGACCTCAGAAGTGGCGAAGGACCTGTTCACGCGTGCCACCATAGGGCGTGCTTAAAAAGATCCTCATCGCCAACCGCGGCGAAATTGCAGTCCGTGTCATCCGCGCCTGTCAGGAAATGGGCATCGCTACCGTGGCGGTGTACTCCGATCTCGACCGTGACGCCCTCCATGTGCGCCTCGCCGATGAGGCCTATGCACTTGGCGGCACAACGGCAGCTGAGAGCTACCTGAACACCGAACTCATTCTCGATGTCATCGAGCGCAGCGGTGCTGACGGTGTGCATCCTGGCTACGGCTTCTTCTCAGAAAACACCGACTTCGCTCGCGCCATCACCGAGCGTGGTGTCACATTCATTGGTCCGCCTCCTGGCGCGATCGAAATCATGGGCGACAAAGTCTCCAGTCGAATTGCTGCCCAGGCTGCAGGCGTTAATGGAGTTCCCGGCACGACCGAATTCCTCAACGATGCATCCGAGGTCATTGCATTCGGCAAGGCACACGGTTGGCCTGTCGCAATCAAGGCCGCCTATGGCGGCGGCGGACGCGGCATGCGCGTTGTTCGCAGCGAAGACGAGGCTGCTGAAGCATTCGATTCCGCACGAAGCGAAGCGCTTAAGGGCTTCGGCCGAGATGAGTGCTACGTCGAGCGCTACCTCACCTGGCCCCGCCACATCGAGATGCAGATCATCGGCGACACTCACGGAAATTGCGTCTGGATTGCCGAACGTGATTGTTCTGCACAACGTCGCCACCAAAAGCTCGTCGAAGAGAGCCCGGCACCGAACTTTCCGCCCGAGATTCGCCAAGCGATGGGTGAAGCAGCAGTCACCGTTGCGAAAGCATGTGGCTACTTCAACGCTGGCACCGTCGAGTTCCTTTTCCAAGACGGCGAGTTCTACTTCCTGGAAATGAACACCCGACTTCAGGTCGAACACCCCGTCACCGAAATGGTGTCGGGCATTGACCTCGTTGCGGAACAGATTCGTGTTGCTTCAGGTCTTCCGCTTTCGTTCACCCAAGAATCGATCGAACCGTCTGGACATGCGATTGAGATTCGCATCAACGCCGAAGATCCGGCGCAAGGCAAGTTCCTCCCCTCCCCCGGCCACATCACCACGCTGGTTCCGCCGGCTGGTTTTGGAACCCGCTGGGATGGCGGCTACGAGTCGGGCGACACCGTCAGCCAGTACTACGACAACCTCGTTGGCAAGCTCATTTGCTGGGGCTCTGATCGCGAGACTGCGATTCGTCGCACACTGCGCGCGCTGCGTGAGTTCCGCATTGAGGGAATCTCCACAACGATTCCCGCCGACCTCGCCATCCTCGAGCATCAGGACTTCGTCGACGGCATTCACTCCACCAAGTGGGTTGAAGACACGCTTGACCTCAGCAACGTTGGAAGCACTGCAACGGTTGCTGACGGCGAGTCCGAAGCCAAGGTCCAGCGCGACGTCGACGTCGAAGTCAATGGCAAGCGCTTCTCGGTGAAGGTCTTCGTTCCCGAATCACAGGCCGGTGCAGTTGTTGCTGGCGGTGCTGCTGGTGGCGGCAGCCGTCCGCGTCGCTCGGGTGGCTCAGGTGGCGCTGGCGCCGGTGGTGGCTCGGGCGCAGTTTCGGTCCCCATGCAGGGAACCATCGTCAAGATCCTCGTTGAGGTCGGTCAGGAAGTCGAAGCAGGCGCAACCGTGTGCGTGCTCGAAGCCATGAAGATGGAAAACAACATCACCGCCGACAAGGCCGGCACCGTCAAGGAGATCAAGGTCGCCCCTGGCGATTCCGTTGGCTCCGGCGATGTCGTTGTTGTGATCGAGTAACGAGACCTACGTCAACTAAAGAACGACCGCAGCCGACGCAACGGGGCAGTAACGCGCCACGAGGACGATGCCCGAATTGCAGCAAGTTCCCCGCCGAGTAAGTCTCGTTCGGCTGACATACGCGCCAATTCTTGCTCTAGGCGGTCGCGCTCGGCCCTGCTCGATGAAAGTTCCGCTTGATCCAGAACATTGAATGGCACTGAAAGCAATGGCGCTAGAAATTCGGCGCGCTCTCGGGCAACGTAGAAACGGTTCAAGCCATCAAACAAGACGAACTGGTAGCCGTTCGTCGTGAGCAGTGATTCCCACTGGCCATGGGTAGAGGGCGGAGGCGGTATTGCTCCCGGCTCCTTCCGTTGCGTTCCATCCAGCACCACAGGTTCAACGGATTCGACCAAAACGATCCATGGACGATGTCGAGAGAAATCAGCACCTTCGAGAACCGCGCGCTCGGCACCTTCAACATCGATCTTGAGAAAATGAACCTCACCTTCGACGTACTCATCCCACACTGATGCAAGCGTGCGCATCGGAACCGAATGTTCAGTCACATCGAGACCATGCGATACATATGAGGCAGCCGCGTCACTGTCGGTCGTACTCAGACCCAGTGCACCTTCGACGGTGAAGAATTGAAGATCCCCAGGCGCCGATCCGAGAGCTAGGCAAAGGTTCCTGTCGCGGGGCCGAGCCTCGCGCAAACGCTCCTCAATTACCGGGAGTGGATCGATGTTCAATCCGCTCCAACCTGCATCGGAGAACACCTTCGTCACCGAATCTACGACTGGATCGTTCGCCCCGACATCAATCCACGTTCCTTGCGAGATTGATCCCAACGCTCGCCAAAGAACGATGTCTTCACCGTTCTGCGAATGAGAGCGAAACATCATTCCTTCAATCTTTGTGGACCCAGCCGCTCGGCGACGGCAACGGCAAATCAAGGTAGGTGACGATACCCGGTGCCGCAGCGCACACCGACGCGACTGCATCTACGGCAGGCAGCGATGTCATCACCATTCCCAGCACCATGTAGTCGCTGAATGATTTCGCCTTGAAATCCTTCGGCGGGAACACTTCGAGTTTCGTGCGAACCGACGGCATGCCATCAATCTCGACGACGTAGCCGTGCTCAACCTTCCAGTCCGGCTCCAAGGTGCGGCCCTTACGCCAGCGGACATCACAGGAAACGATCTTGCGGTCGCCGACCCAGCCTTGCCAACTCGCCGACACTCCGGCAACACAGCCGGCGTCGATCGACCAAGAGTCGAGATCAAGGAACTCCGTCGTAATCGCGTACTCGGTCTCGCAACGAACCTCGTCGAACTCGATGCCAAGCGCCTCACCCATCAGATAGACCGCATCACCGAAGACTGCGGTCCCCTGTTTGGTCATTGCCGACAAGTTCGGGTCATCGGGAAGCAATCCGTAGCCAACCGATTTCTCGGTGTCGCCAGAGTCATAGCCAGTGGAATCAACTGATTCGAGCATGCGAATCGAATCGATCCGATCGCAGACGCCCGCCGAGACGATTCCGAGAAGATTCGCCATCCCGGGGTTCATTCCAGAACCAAAGATCGAACTGTTGCCCTGGTTACATGCATCGACAATTCGTTGACGATCGGCACCCAGCGCATGACCAGTAATGAAACCAGCAGTAGCAGTGATGTTGATGCCGCTTTCCAGAATCCGAACCATGTGGTCGACATCAGGCCATTTCGGGTTATAGATAACGCAATCGGGCTTCAGTGCCAACAACGCATCGATGTCGTTTGTTGCGAGCACACCGATGGGGTCGATGCCGCACAACTCACCAATGTCGCGCCCGACCTTGTCTGGTCCCCAGGCATAACAACCGACGATCTCAAGTTCAGGATTCGCAACCGCCGCAATCACCGAACGTTGGCCGACGTTGCCCGTCGTCCATTGCACTACCCGATATACCCGCGATGACATCTGTTCCCCCAGATTCAGCGATGCCCAAAGGGCCTGTAAACCACCGAGGGTAGGCCGTGAGAATGACTAACGGGTGGAGATGACGAGCGTCCCACCAACGGTGTCGGGCCAGCCTCGATGCAGCTCGCCGCCGATGCCAGTTCCATACACCATCAACACCACAGCGAACCCAAACGGACCAAGCGGGAGGGCCAACGGCGTCCATGGCAGCAGCGCACGGAGTCCACTTTGAGATGCCGTTGGTCGACCGCCATCGACGTACCGGACGACTCGCAACCCAAACACCATCTTGCCCAACGTGCGCTGTGCGAAAAAGACGAAAATGAAGTCGTACGCAACTCCAAAAGCCAAGGCTGCAGGAAGCAACCAACCCGGACTAGCAAACTGCAACTGACCATCGATGGTCTTCGCCGTCAGAGCGATGACGATCAGTACAGGCAATGCAATGACTGCGAGGTCGAGCGCTCGAGCGCCAAAGCGCGGGCCGGGTGCAGCAAGGCTGAACGGGCCGGAAGCAGGGAAATCCTTGGCTGTCGGACTTTTTCGAGGACTACCGATTGGATCGATCTGCTCACTCTGCTGCATCAGACAATGCCTCGGCCATCGATGGGTGTACAAAAAGCGACTCGTGAAGGTCGTTGACGCGCAAACCTGCGCTCACGGCGAGAGCAAGCACAGCAATGAGTTCTGCAGCATGGCGACCCACAATCGAGCCACCTAGAACAACGCCGGTGGCGGGATCGGAAACGATCTTCACGAATCCGCGCGAGTCGTCCTCGATAAGTGCCTTTGCATTCGCCGAGAACGGCACCTTTGTTACGCGGATCTTGCGACCCATCGCGAACGCATCAGCTTCCGCCAATCCAACATCGGCAATTTCCGGTTCGGTGAAAATCGCCGATGCAGCTTTTTCGTAGTCAATGTGGCGATGCGGTCCGACGTGGAGGCCCATCGCGTGTTCAGCGATCTTGCGACCTTGTAGTGATGCGACTGAAGACAGCGGAAGCTTCCCGGAGACGTCGCCAGCCGCATACACATGTTTCAGCGAACTCTGGCAGTTGTGATTGATCTTCACGTAGCCGTCGACCAACTCAACACCTGCCTCGACAAGGCCAAGGTTGTCGGTATTCGGAATCGAACCAATTGCCAGAAGCGCGTGCGATCCATGCACGACTCGACCGTCGGTGCATTCGATCGTTACGCCGTCAGCGCTCACTGCTCCACTGAGCGCCTTTGCACCTTTCAGCAACCGAACACCGCGCGCAAGGAAGTCCGCTTCAAGCACGGCGGCAACCTCAGGGTCCTTCAGAGGAAGAACCTGTTGGCGACTCACAATGAGCGTGACCTCACTGCCGAAGGACTTGAACATATGAACAAATTCAACGCCGGTGACACCTGAGCCAATGACAACTAGATGCTCGGGAAGCGAAGAAGGCGGATACGCGTCGCGCGTTGTGAGCATCCGTTCGCCATCGACGTGCGCCCAGTCAGGGATTCGAGGGCGACTGCCAGTAGCGATCAAGACGACATCGGCCTCGATCTCGAGAGGACCATCCGCCGTCTCGGCTATGACCTGATGCGGACCGACCAGCCGACCCGTGCCTTTCAGGAGAGTGACGCCCTGACTTTCAAGCAGCGATGTCGTCGACCGTTCGA
>CAEZTR010000016.1_pt1 | contig 20321 bp, 22 predicted proteins | sample 7264261 | NCBI WGS metagenome assembly CAEZTR01 (sample SAMEA6813809, study PRJEB35770) | freshwater metagenome | biome: Freshwater; feature: Freshwater reservoir; material: water | place: Czech Republic | collected 2017-08-18 | depth 0.5m m
CGCTAAAGCGAAGGTCACGACCAAAACTGCAGCGATTCCCGAAAGTGGACCCTCAAACAAACTGTTGGCTTCTGAACCCATGAGGTAATCGCCGACTTCGTAGGCGCTCACCAGCACAAGCAGAACGACAAGCGCGCCCATGTCGGTTCGACCAATCAGAACAACCGAACCAGCTGCGATGGCGGGGAGAATTGCTGCGCGAAGCCCGACGACGACATTGCTGCGGAGCATCCCTGCGCCGAAAATCAAGAGGGCAACAGCGACAAGGACACCGACACCGAAGCCGATTGGTCCAGCGATCGCCATGATCGGAACAACTGCAGCAGCAACACCGCCGAGAACAGGTGCTGCTCGCCGGCCGGTGTCGCTCCATGCGCGAACGGTCTGCATCGATGCAACTGCAGCGACCGCCGCGAAAAGAACGGCAACTGCGACTGTTCCAAGCGCGCATGCGACACAGGCGGCGATGAACCAGAGGACGCCAAGGCGTGCGTGAGGCCCGTCAGGTTTGGGGAGGTAGGCAAAGCGGCGAATGAGTGAAGGTGTTGCGCGTGAACTACTCATCGGAACCCACCCGAAACCGGCGGCAAAACCGCGACCTCATCACCGTCGCCCACTGAAGTTTCGCCAGACACGGGTTCGCCGTTGCACCACACACGACTATTCGCGACGACGTCTGCGAATGCAGGTCCGTAGCGACGAACTGCCTCGGAAAGGACTTCGTCGACGGTTGAACCCGGAATGGTGTCCCGGCCAATGCCTGCGGCTTCCCGAGCCGACGCGAACAGACGAAGAGAAGCCACAAGCGCAGGTTACGCGGTGAGCGCCACACCTCGGTCTCGGGGTCGGGTACCGTCACGCCGTGACTCGCCTCCTTCTCGTCCGCCATGGCCAATCAGAATGGAATGCCGTTGGTCGATGGCAAGGCAAGGCCGACCCCGCGCTCACCGACTTTGGCCGGCAGCAGGCATTCCATGCGGCACAGCGCATTGGCTCGGTCGACCTCATCGTCGCCTCGCCACTCATTCGTGCGTTCGAAACCGCACAGATCATCAGTTCGCAAATTGGTCTGGGCCCGATCGTCATTGACGCCGACCTCATGGAACGCGATGCCGGCGAATGGGAAGGCCTCACGCGGGCAGAAATCGAATCGGAGTGGCCTGGCTACTTGGGCCACGACAAGTGGCCACCTGGCTACGAACTCCATGACGAATTACTCGTGCGCACCCGCGCTGCCCTTGACCGCATCCATGCCGAGTACGAGGGGGCTGACGTACTTGTACTCACCCATGGCGGCGTGATTGGCACGCTTGAAGTTCAACATTCCGAGCAGTGGCAACGAATGCCGAACCTCGGCGGCAGAGTCTTCACTCATCGCGGCGACCGTCTCGAAATCGGCGAACGCGTTGTACTCGTCGAGGATGACGAAATCACCATCCCCGATCAGATCTGAGTGGGGCAGTGACCGAGCCAAGCCGATCATCGCTTCCCGTCGAAATCGTGAGGTCTCGGCGTCGGCGAAAGACGGTGCAAGCCACCATCGTCGACGGAGTTATTCGAGTGCAAGCACCGGCATCGATGTCCCAGCGCGAACTCGATGAACACGTTCACTACCTCGTTGCGCGTCTCGAACGCCGTTACCGATCTGAATCGGTGGATCTCGAAGCTCGATCGCGACGTCTTTCCAAACGCTTCGAGCTCCCACAAGCCACCTCAGTGGTGTGGGCCGATCAGCGCAGCCAATGGGGATCGTGCACACCATCCACTGGCGAGATCCGCATCTCGAATCGGCTCGCTGCATACCCGCCCTGGATTCTTGATTACGTACTTGTGCACGAACTCGCACATCTTGTTGAAGCGAACCACTCTCCTGCGTTCAATGCTCTCGTTGCGCGGTATCCACTTGCTGAACGAGCACGCGGATTTCTCATGGCCATTTCGTTTGGCGATACCGGCAGTACCGAAGACGTCGATGGCGAGGCTCCCGAACCCGACGAAGAACTTGATTGGGACGAAGCCACCGAGGTTGAGGACGTTCAAAATCCTCAAACCGCTCCCACACGTGGCGACAGCACCGACACGCCACTCACGCTCTTCTAGGAACTTGCCTTCGTTCCCACCACAACACAATGTGGATGGAAATATCCCTTGTCGAGTCGTCCCACGCGAGTTGTGAGACCGTCGGACGAAATTAACGTTTCGATATCGGTAGCCGAAGGGAAATCCAAGGCATCGCCATCGGTAATTCTCAAAACTTTGGTCGCAAGGAACTCTTGAAACTGTGCAACAAGAGCTTTGATTCGCGGCTCAGTATCGACTTCTTTCACAATCAGACACCCGCCTGGGGCAAGCGCAGCAACGCAATCGGAAAGCAACCGCGATCGATGTTCCGGTGCGATGAGATACAGCACGTCGGCGAAAACAATCGCGTCCCATCCGCCCTCGGTTGTCAGGATCTCTCCCGAGGGCCGATGTTCAAAAGAGACCGTTGCCTCGCCTTGGCGCAGCTGCCTCACCGATTCCTGAGCGAGTTCGATCTTCTGTGCATCGATATCAACACCAACAACGGTTCTCTCCGGAGACGAGAGCGCCAGAAAGGTCGCGAACATTCCGTGACCGCAACCGACTTCCATGATCTTTCCCGAACGCGGAACCTCGGCCTCAAGTGCTTCAAACGGTGCCGTCCACCAACGAATTGTCGTGTGCAGTCGCGCAGACCGAGCCGACTGCTTCCAGAGCCCACGCGCTCGTTTCGCTGCAGCAGATTGCGGCGGCTTCACAGTCCCGCTCGGGGAAGATCAGCGAAAGTGCCAAGCCGAAAGCCCAGTTTGTCGATTGCGACACGAATCGTTTCGGAACACAGTGCTTCGTATTCCACATCCCACATGTAGTTCCACCGGTAGCGAACTCGCTCAGGATCATCGGGAAGTCCCGGGTGACTCGCGAGTTCTGAGCTTGGGGTTCCCGACGATGCAAGTCGTTCAACCGCCGCAACCATTTCACTTAGGCCCATTGAGCCAGCCCCATCAAGCCCAGTCGCCGAAGCCGTCCACGCCCAGTTGCGTTCACGTAATTGCTTTTCAAGTCGGCGGGCGAGTCGGCGAACGGTCACACCGACCGGTCCTCGTGCGTCGGACCGCATTACGCGAATGGCGTGCACGTCATTCGCATCGCCGAGTTCAAGCAGAACATCGCTTACCGCTGGCCACATGTGAATGTGTTGGTGGGTATCGAAGTGGTCGACAACAAGGCCTGCCGATTTGATCGCTTCAAGTTGCGCGGAAAACTCTCGGCGGAGATCATCGAAATCGATACGACCCGCCGCTGCACGCGGAAGGAACGCTTTCCAATTGGTCCAGAAGTTGCCGTTCTTGTCGACCAACGTTGGAATCTCACGAGCTGAAAGCAACGGAGGGTCTTCGCCAACTGCTGTGAAATGGGCCCCAACGCCAAGCGTCGGCACGTCGCGCAGGCGTTTCGCAGAAAACTCAAATGCAGGCGCTACAGCGATCACAGACGTCGACGAAACCACGCCTCGTTCGTGAGCGTCGATGATCCCTTCAGAAACTCGTTCTGTGAGACCGAAATCGTCGGCCGAAACAATGAGAATCGGCCTCTCATCTGATGAAGAACTCACGAGGAAGTTCCGCCTCCGGTATTCCAGGGTTGTCGCACTTCAAGAGGCAGGGGTTCAAGCGCCTGCAACTCGCTGCGGAGTTCGTACATCTCGCGAAGAATCTTGAAGATCACCGAGTTCGAAGAAAGCGTTGAAATTCCGCGCGTGCGAGGGAAGTAATCGACACCGAATTGCACAATGCTGAAACCAAGCTTCTGTGCACGAGCAAGAAGCTCGACATCAATGAATGATCCTTCACTGCGAAGTTCGATGTTGTCGAGCAGGGAGCGACGCATGAGTTTGAACGCAAAGTTCATATCTCGAAGTCGAAGACCAAAGACCGTTTGAATAAGGCGGTTGTAGACATAGCTGTAAACAAGTCGCCGGCCGCCTTCACCTGTTCGATCAAATCGATACGCGCTTACGACGTCAGCTTCGTAAATGCGCAGGAGTCGAACAGCTTTCGAGACCTCAGCCATATCGAATGGGAGATCAGCATCGGTGTACAACACGATCTCGCCTTTAGCGTTTTCAAAGCCGGTCTTCAGCGTTCCGCCAAGTTTTCTATTCGTCTCGTGATGAACAACAGAGACTCGTTCATCGGCGGCAGCCATTTCGTCGGCGATCTTGCCGGTGGAGTCGGTCGAGGCATCGTTGATGATGAGAACGTCGTAGCGAGCGATCTCACCCGCCTCTATGAGGGCATCACCAGCGTCAAACGCAGCAGCGACGGCCCGCCCAATTGTCTCTTCCTCATTCCACATTGGATAGAAGATCGTGAGGCTTTCGAAGTTCGCCATTTCCTCAGGCTACGTAGTAGCCGCGCCCGAATGCGAAGCACCCCGCCAGCAGCACAATTCCGCTGATCGACCACCATGTCCGTCGCAGGACCGGCCGATCAGCCAAATAACCACCCAGCACAAGGAAACACGGGAACATCGCCAGCAAATACCGGCCCGTTCCCTGAAAGTCCTTGGTGCCAATCAGGGCAATCGCCAACATTGAAAAGCAGTAGAGGCCATAGCCCCAACCGAACTTCTTCCAGACCTGCCAAGCCAGAAACAAGAACCCGAGCACGAAGAGTCCTTGCAGGATCACGGTGACGGCGTACTGCACTTTCTCAAACGTGGCGGTGTCGCCGTTCTGAAGCCAATCCCAAAACCAGCGAGGCAGGTTCTTGATCTGTTGGAACCAGGTGATCTTGAACCAGGTTCGTGGTCCTGAACCTTGATCCCAACCCGGAGCGCTTTGGACTTCATCGAATGCAAGTGGATGTCCAAACCGAATACTGAGATAGGTCATGTAGCCGACAAGACCGCCAAGCGAGAGCAATACGCCTGCATCAGCTGGACGCAGTCGGCGCCACAACACGCGCGGTCGCCAGCGAGATTCACCCGCTTCAATGACGTGTCGGCGCCAAAGCGCAACGGCAACGAGTCCGACGATGAGCGCAATACCAACTGGTCGAGTCGCGGTTGCAACCGCGCCAGCGAGACCCGCAAGGATCGTGTGATCACGTTCAAGAAGAAGAAACGCTCCCACTGCGGCCAGCAGGAACAACGCGTCGCCATACACCGCGCCAAACAAATAAAACACGTACGGATACACGAGCAGAGTGATGAGCGCGACTCGTGCAACTCGATCGGTGACGTGATCGCGGAACCATTTGAAGATCGCGAGTAACGCACCAAGTCCGCATGCGATTGTCACCAACGAACCCAATAACTTCACCGAGACAGTTGTGACGGAATGCAAGCCCCACAGCACACCGGGATAGGCCGGGAAGAACGCGACCGCCGATTGCCGATCGGTTCCTGCAAACCAATAACCCGAGGTTGAAATCTGCGCGTACCAATTCCCATCGAAACGGAACCAACCGCTAAAGAGTCCGGAACCCGGATACGGCGCCTCGTCGACGCCGCCGTAGGTTGCGAACGGCCCGCGGGAACCGATCCAAACGGCAAGAAAGAGCGCGACGAATACAACCGCCCACATCGCGAGCGCATCTACCCACGGAGCAAAGCCAAGAACGCCACGGCCAGGCCCAGTTTCGACGTCTGCGTCGTTCGACGCTGGGGCGGAAGGCACACCGAGACGCTACCTGTGGCGTCGGCGAGGTCCGGGGAGACCGGTAACGTGTCGCATCTCGCCTCTGTGGCCAAGTTGGTTAAGGCAGCGGACTTTTAATCCGACGATCGTGGGTTCGACCCCCACCGGAGGCACCACAAAACGCTCGAAGCGCCCACCATTTGGTGGGCGCTTCGTCGTTCAAAACCGTTGCGAACAGGTGATCAGACCGGGGCCTTACCCGAACGAGCTGCATCAAGCAGAGCATTCCACTGATCTTCAGTGATTTCTCCGCTCGTCCGGTAAACGACCTTGCCTTGTGCGTCGGTGACGACAAAGTACGGGAATCCTGAAACCCCGAACGCGTTACCGGCTTGATTCTGCTTGTCATCGACAATGGTCGGAACGCTCCACTTTTCACGGCGCAACCAGTCGGCGGCGGGGAAGTTGCCTCTTGCAGGATCATTCGATGTCGCAACAGTTACGAGGTCAACGTCGGCAGGCATTCCGGATGCGTCCAGCCACTTCTGGACACGAGGCACCTCTGCCTGGCAGTGCGAACACCAGTGAGCAACAACCATGATGATGTGCGGCTTGCCATTCGGAGCGATCGTCAACTGCTTGCCATCGAACTGCTGGCCGGTCACGGTCGGAACCACTGTGCCCACTGCGGGATCGGGTCCTGAGTCGGGAATCTGCGTCAACCCAGTTCCCGAAACTGCAATCTGGCCATATTCAAGGTTTCCGTTTGGCACAACGGTGCCGCCGCTCGGAGAAGCGCCGCCGCCCGAGGAACTACTGCTGCGACCAACTGCAATGGCGAACACGCCGACAACAAAGACGATCGCAACGATGCCAACCCAGATCCACTTCGTGGAACTGCCTTTGCCTGCATTCGATGCGGCGCGGACTTTTTGAGAAGAGGACTTCTTTGCTCCTGGACGGTTACTCACGCGGTTACCTCAACTTCTTCGGTGATTTCAGAATCACTGTCGGACGGATCACTTGCTAACAACAACGCAATCATGAACACGGCAGCAGAAAGTGCCATGAACGGAAGCGTGACGAAATCGAATTCGTTCACGAATTTGGTGGTGCACGGTGCATCAGCGGTGCAGAACGATGTTCCGGTTGACGGCGGGAACCATTGGATCCAGGAGTGATAGGCCGAAATCACGATGCTGATGCACAAAACCGGAATGGCATAGATCTTGATTGCCGCATCACGTCGCCAAGCGGCGATTCCGAGGATCACCGACCATGGGTACAAGCAGATGCGCTGGTACCAACACAGCTCGCACGGCAAATAGCCCTGCACCCTCGAGTAGTAGAGCGAACCCAGCGTCGTCACAACGGCAATTACCCAAGCAAGGGGAAGCGCGATACGTCCGACCTGGAATCGAAGCTCGCCAAACGCGTCGGGATTACCGAAACGCCGGACGAGCGCACCGACAAGCACGGCGATTGCGCCGGCCCAACAGGCCAAGGCGAGAACTCCGAAGAAGAACGAGAAGGACTGGACATTCATGCCGGCTCATCCTCGCAGAATCCCGGCCTCAGGCCAACGCGGACCGGAATTTCCACTTGCGAATGCGGTAAGCGAGAGCCACTCCCGACCAGAAGCGGTGACGGCAGGCAGACCGTAGGCTCAGCCAATGACCTCGTCTCCTTCTGAATCCACCGTCATCGCTGCTGTGGACTTCTCTGATCACGGTGAGCAGATCGTCCGCGAAGGGCTTCTTCTTGCTCGCGCCGCGGGATCTTCGCTGCACCTCATCCACGTCGCAGCCGGAGAACCGGCGCTGGCGGGATACGACAAAGAAGACATCAGCCCCTTCACTCGGTCGGCTCGAGCTGGCGAACTCACCGATGAACATCGGAAGGTCCGTGAACTCGCTGAATCACTGAGCGATACCACTGGAGTCGACGTGCATCCACTCGTCATCATGGGCCCGGCTTCCGAGACGCTCCTTACCGCGATTGATGAACTCGGTGCGACACACATCGTGCTTGGGACACACGGCCACGGCGGAATGCATCACCTCATGTTTGGCAGTGTTGCGCAAGAACTCGTTCGCCGAAGCAACGTTCCCGTGATGCTCGTCCCCGTTGTGAAGCGCTGAAGAGTAAGGGAGCTCGACATGGGAAAGATTGTTGTTGGAGTTGACGGTTCTACCGGATCTCGAGATGCCCTTCGGTGGGCATTCACCGAAGCAAAATTACGTAACGACGCGCTCGAGGCCGTCATCGTTTGGCAGTACCCCATCACCGCGTCTCTGCCGACCTTCGGAGCGATGAACACTCCCGACGACTTTGAAGTCGACGCGCGCTCGACACTTCTTGCGATCCTCGCCGACGAGGGAATTTCCGCTGAAGCTCCAATTCCCGTGAGCACACTGGTTGCAGAGGGCAACCCCGCACGCGCACTTCTCGATGCTTCTGAAGGCGCTGACCTACTCGTCGTTGGTTCGCGAGGCCATGGCGGATTTACCGGTGTGCTCGTTGGCTCAATCAGCCAACAGTGCGTGCACCACGCGAAGTGCCCCGTGGTCGTTGTCCATCCAACCTGAGAGCAAACGGCGGAAAACACGAAATGGAAACAACGCTGCAAGGACTGAGCAGCTCCGACGTCGCTGAACGACGCGCCGACGGGCGCACAAACGACGTCACGGATCCCACGAGTCGCACAATCGGCCAAATCTTCAAAGCGAATGTCTTCACGCCGTTCAACTTTCTGCTCGGCATCTTGCTTGTCATCGTCTTCGCTATCGGTGAATACAAGGACGGCCTCTTTGGATTTGTCCTCATCGCCAACGCCAGCATCGGCATCTTTCAAGAGGTTCGTTCAAAGCGTTCACTTGACGCACTCGCCGTTCTCAACGCACCACATTCAACCGTTCGACGCGATGGCGGCGACGTAACAGTTGCATCCAAGGACGTTGTCCTTGACGAAATCATCATCCTCATAGTGGGCGACCAGATCGTGGTTGATGGCGAAATCCTCGAGAGCACCAACCTCGAAATCGATGAGTCGCTGTTGACAGGCGAAGCCGATCCCGTCGATAAGGCGACCGCCGACAACGTGATGTCAGGAAGTTTCGTTGTCGCCGGAAGCGGAGTGATGCGAGCAACAGCGGTTGGCGCCGACTCCTACGCATTCCGCCTTTCAAGTGAAGCCCGCCGATTCTCTCTCGTGAAGAGCGAACTACGAACTGGCATTAATCGAATCATCACGATCGTCGGTTGGATGATGATCCCGATTGCGATCCTTTTAGTCACATCGCAACTCGCATCCCAAGACGGATTCGTCCATGCGGTACAGGGCTCTGTCGCCGGACTTGTTGCCATGGTCCCCGAAGGACTCGTCCTCCTTACAAGCATCGCGTTCGCTCTTGGCGCTACTCGCCTTGCCAGCAAGAAGGTCCTGACGCAAGAACTTGCGGCGATTGAAGGACTCGCTCGAGTCGACACCATCTGCCTCGATAAGACCGGCACTCTCACTGAGGGTTCGCTCTCGCTTTCGACCGTTGAGCATCTCGGCAGCGGCGAAGCGTCGTCCGTGAACGCTGTTTCGGTTCTCTCAGCGATCGGTGAATCGGATGATCATCCGAACCCAAGCCTTGCGGCCATCGTGGCCGAGTACCCCGCCGGCCCTGGCTGGACGCTCACTGACTCGATCGCGTTCTCTTCTGCTCGCAAGTGGAGTGCTGCGCAGTTCGCCGATCATGGTGCGTGGTACCTCGGCGCGCCCGACATCCTCCTTGACAGCGCACCCGCTGGATCCACATTCGATACAGCGAGAGAACGACTCCAGCATTACTCGAGTCGCGGCCAACGCGTTTTGCTTCTGGCCTCATCGGCTTCTGGCCTCAACGGCGAAACTCTTCCCACCGAGCTTGTACCGACAGCGCTTGTCGTACTCGACGAACAACTTCGTGAAGCAGCCCCGCAAACAATTGCGTACTTCGGCGAACAGGGCGTTGCTGTCAAAGTGATTTCAGGTGACAGCCCAGTCACTGTTGGTGCGGTCGCAACTCGATGCGGCGTTCCTGGTGCAGATGAACCCATCGATGCACGGACACTTCCCGAAGATCAAGAAGCACTCGCCGATGTGCTCGAAAAGCATTCGGTATTTGGACGCGTCACTCCTCAACAGAAACGCGCAATGGTCCACGCCCTTCAGTCACGCGGGCACACCGTTGCGATGACCGGCGACGGCGTCAACGACACACTCGCCCTCAAAGATGCCGATGTTGGCGTTGCGATGGGTTCGGGTTCTGCCGCCGCGCGCGCTGTCGCCCGATTCGTTCTTCTCGCCAACGACTTCTCGGTGTTCCCTTCGGTCGTCAATGAAGGTCGGCGCGTCATCGCGAACGTTGAGCGCGTCTCCAATCTCTTTCTCACCAAGACGTTCTACGCGGTCGTGTTGGCACTTGCCGTCGGAATTGGCCATCTCCCGTTTCCCTTCCTTCCGCGGCACTTCACGATCATTTCTTCGCTCACGATTGGCATACCCGGCTTCTTTCTCGCTCTCTCACAGAACAACCGCAGAGCAATGTCTGGGTTCCTCAGGCGAGTGTTGAAATTCGCGATTCCTGCTGGTGTCATCGCCGCAACCGCCACGCTCATCGCGTACATCCTCGAGCGCAGATCTGACGTACCTCTCGATCAGGCTCGCACCGTTGCCGTCATCACGTTGATCACCATTGCCATGTGGGTACTTGTGATTCTTTGCCGACCAATGCTCTGGTGGAAGTACGTGCTCGTCATCGGGATGGCTGCGTGCTTCGTCGGGGTGTTGGCGATTCCTGCCCTGCGCGAGTACTTCGATCTTCCTCTTCCCGACGCACGCGACATTGCAAGCGCAGTGGGCATCGGCGTGATCGCTTCCGCAATCATCGAGGCCGGATGGCGATTGACCGACTGGTCAGTGCCGCAACAAGTTTCAGCTGACTAACTCTTGGTTGCCAAGAAACTGGCAGTCGTTCGTCAAGCAACTCAAGAACTACGTCTGGGTCGAGTTATCTGCCGGTGTGGCCGAATCCACCGTCGCCGCGTTCTGACTCACCGAGATGATCGAAGTCATCAACCGGTACCAAAACGACATGCTCCACGCGCTGCACAACAAGTTGTGCGATGCGTTCACCGCGTTTGACCTCGAACGGTTCAACGGGATCGGTGTTGATCAACAACACCTTGAGTTCGCCGCGGTACCCACTATCGATGAGGCCAGGCGTATTGAGACAGGTCACGCCGTGCTTGAGGGCCAGTCCGCTTCGAGGTTGAACGAACCCTGCATGACCCTCGGGGATCGCAACCGCAAGGCCTGTTGGCACCAAAGCTCGGCCCCCGGCGGGCAGAAGAACGATGGTCTCGCGCGCCAGAAGATCGAGCCCAGCATCGCCAACACGGGCGTAGGCCGGCAGCTCAAGATCGGGGTCAAGACGCATCACGGGAACTTCAAGCACCGGGCGATCGTAGGACGGTGCGTAGGATCCGGTCATGCTCGCTTGGATCGATCTCGAAATGACAGGCCTCGACACCGCCAAAAATGTGATCGTCGAGATCGCCACCCTGCTCACCGACGACAACCTCGAAATCATCGCTGAGGGACCAGACCTCGTCGTCTACCAACCACCAGAAGCCTTGGCATTTATGGACGAAGTCGTCGTCAACATGCACACCCGCAGCGGGCTGCTTCCCGAGATCGAAGCGTCGACTATCAGCATCCAAGAGGCCAACGACGCAACGATGGCCTTCCTGCGTGAGCACATCTCCGAGCCCCGAACCGTGCCCCTGTGCGGCAACTCCATCGGCACCGACCGCCGCTTTCTCGCCACCTATATGCCCGAGATCGAAAACTTTCTTCACTACCGGTCGGTTGATGTCTCGACCCTCAAGGAACTCATCAAACGGTGGAACCCCGCCCTCCTCAAGGACGCCCCCCGCAAAGCCGAGGGCCATCGCGCCCTTGACGACATTCGGGAAAGCGTTTTCGAACTCCGCTACTACCGAGACACGTTCTGTCTGCTCGATGCGACAGGCCCCGCCGCCGAATCCAACGGCTGATAGGCCCGCCGCCGTCGGGCGGTAGTGTCGGAACGTCATGGGGGACGCACACGATCACAACGGGCATGCACACAGCGCTGAAGCGCCGCGTGTGCCGCGCCAGGAACAAGAAGACGCCTCCACCGAAATCACTGAAGTGGCGCGCGGCATCCTGCGCCTGCAACTTCCCACCGACTTCACCGGCCTTGGCCATGTCAATACCTACGCGATCGAAGATTCCCGAGGCTTCACACTCGTCGATCCCGGTCTCCCCAGCGACGAATCCTGGGCCGCGCTTCAAGATCGAATGCGCGACGCAAACATCCCGCTGGCGCGAGTGCACACCGTCTACATCACTCATTCGCATCCCGATCATTTCGGCGGCGCACATCGAATTGTCGAAGCAAGTCACGCTGATGTCCTGACATCAACAATGTTCCGCAAGTGGACCGATCTTCTTGACCTCGACGAAACACCGCTTGAGCCGCTTGATCCTGCCGATGCCGTTGAAGCTGCAACCATCCTCGATGCAATCGGCAACACCGACGAGGCCGACATGGAAGAAGCCTTCCCGGGCTTCAAGGCATTCCGCGATCGCATTCGCGCCGCCATCGCCGACGGTCGCATCGAAGAGGTGTCGTGGATGAAGGCTCCACGCCCCACAATCGTGGTTGACGATTCACAACGAGTTCGTATGGGTGATCGCGATTGGGTCGCAGTGTTTACCCCCGGCCACACACACGATCATTTGTGCATGTGGAACCCCGAAGATGGCGTTTTACTTTCGGGCGATCACGTGCTGCCCACGATCACGCCACACATCGCTGGTTTCATGGGTGGCGATCCGCTCTCGAATTACCTGACGAACCTCGACAAGGTTGCTGGTCTCGAAGGGGTCACCACCGTCTTGCCGGCTCATGGTCATCCATTCGGCGATCTTCCTGGTCGCTGCGAAGCCATCAAGGACCATCACGCCACTCGCCTTCAACTTCTTGTTGACGCGGCGCCAGAAGCGGGCTGGGCTCCCATCGCAAAGTGGTCCGAGTACTTGTTCTCCCCTCGTAGCCGCGGCCCTATGGCCGATAGCGAGACCTACGCCCACCTCGAAAATCTTCGTCTTGCCGGCAAGGCCGAACGGCGCGCTGCCGAAGAGGGTTTCGACTACCGCGTCGAGTACTGACCTTCATGGCAGAAACGATTTCGGCCAAACAACTGCTACGCACTCGTTCGGTCACGCCGTTCTTGTTGGCTTCGGTGGCATCAACCATTGCCACGATGATTCAGATCACTGCACTCGGCAAGCAGATCTACGACATGACCGGACGCGATCTTGATCTTGGTCTTCTCGGTCTTGCCGAGTTCGCACCAGCGTTCCTCCTCATGACGGTGACTGGTTCAGTTGCCGATCGTTTCGACCGCCGCCATGTCGCATCGATCGGACTGGGCGTCGAAGTCCTCGCATCCGGCATGCTCGCCTGGTACATCGCAACACAACCCACAGCCACGTTGCCGATCTTTGTCATCGTGATCATCTTTGGCATCGGTCGCGCGTTTGTGAGCCCGGCAACCCGTTCCATGCCCGCCGACATTGCGCCCGACGGCAGCATCCCCCGACTCACGGCATTTCATGTGGGTTGCTGGCAAGCCAGCGCCATCGTTGGTCCGGTAATCGCTGGCTTTCTCTTTGTCGTTTCACCAACATGGCCATTCATCGCGTGCATGGTTCTGACCGCAGTGGGTGCCGTGCTCATTCAATTCGCTCGACCTCGTCCCGATCGCATCACCCCCGGAAACGCGTTGGCTGGCGATCATGAAGCGTCAATGATTGACCTCGGCGATGAAATGCGACCTGCAGAAATGCTCGACGTTCTCGGCGAGCAAAACGCCGACCACATCGCTCACAAATCGCTTACTCCCAACCTCACTTCGAATGCCGCGAACAAGAAGAAGAAACGGACATTCCACGAAGCATTCGAAGGCTTCCGCGTCATTCGACGAAATCCTGCACTGCTTGGCGCGATTTCACTCGACCTCTTCGCGGTGTTGTTCGGTGGCGCAGTTGCGCTGCTACCGGCAATCGCGGAAAACCGATTGGGCGTTGGCGCTGTGGGACTGGGTTGGCTGCGTGCCGCGGGTGGTATCGGCGCAGCAGTTGTCACGATTGCACTGAGCCTCAGACCGATTCAACGACGCACTGGGCCGATTATGTTCATCGCTGTCGCCCTTTTCGGCGTGTTCACGATCACGTTGGGAGTGACGCACAATTTCGCGATCGCATTCCTCAGTGTGATGTTGTTGAGCGCTGCTGATTCGGTAAGCGTGTTCATCCGAAGCACGCTGGTTCCGTTGGTTACGCCGTCGTCGGCTCGCGGTCGCGTCATGGCGGTCGAAGGTGTCTTTATCGGAGCCTCAAACGAGCTCGGTGCCTTCGAGTCAGGAGTAGCTGGTCAGTTGCTCGGCACGGGACGCGCGGTCGTTTTCGGCGGCGTTGCCACGATCGGTGTCGTGATCTGCTGGATCATGCTGTTCCCGGTGTTGTGGCGTTACGACCGCTTCCCCGACCACCCACCGGATTGATCGCGTCGTCAACAGCGGTCAAACAACCGACCACACACCGCGGGCGCCGTTGCCTTCGACTTTGCCTTCGTCGGCAAGTTTGCGCAGATGCGCATGAACCGAACGCTTCGCCATCGGGATGAGCACGGGATCGAGCGGAACATACGCCGCTTCGACAAGTTGCGCGATACGCGCGCTACCCATCTCAATGAGCAAGCCATGCAACTGCGCTTCGCGTTCGAGTCGATGGGTCACGTACCAATCGATGACTGCATTTGGATCAGTGATGACATGGCCATGGGCCGGAGCAATCGCCTTCAGATTCAGCGCCCGCACCTTCGCCAACGACTCGAGATAGGCCCCCATGTCGCCGTCCGGAGGCGTAATCACAACCGTTGAGCCCTGCATGATGTGATCGCCTGAGAACAGCATGCGTTCGTCCTCAAGAAAGAAACACAAGTGATTGCCTGCGTGTCCTGGCGTATGCACTGCAGTCATCGTGAACTCATCGGTGACAAGTTGATCACCGTCGCTGAGGCGACGGTCGGTGCGAAGGCCGCCACGATTACTCCAGGCCATAACTTCTGCGCCGGTTTCGGCCTTAAGGGCGGGAACACCTGGCGAATGATCGGGGTGGGTGTGCGTGCACATGATCCAACGAATACGACCCTTGGCCGCTTTCAGAATGGCTTTCGTATGCACGTCGTCTTCGGGGCCCGGGTCAATCACGAGCACTTCGTCGTTTCCAACGAGATAGGTGTTCGTGCCAGGGCCAGTCATGTGGCTCGGATTCGCTGCAGTGATCCGACGAACGAGAGGCGAAATCACCTGAGGCTTGTCGTGCACCAACGGCGGTTCGGTCGTGAACGTTGCGCTTGCGTCAGTCACGAACAGGACCAATTTCAATTGGCCCAGTTGCCGGAGGTGTTGTTGGCGTCACGTCACCAATCCATTGAACCTCGACGGTGCTACGGCGGCGAGACATGCCGACGAACGAACCGACACGCGTCCACCGACGCACAATGCGACGACCGACCGGGCGTCGTAGTGGCCCGATGAGCAACAGGAGTCCGATCGTTCCTGAAATGAATCCCGGGACGAAGCAGAGAAATCCGGCGATCGTGAGCATGGCGGCGTCGAGCATTTCTCCGCCCGGGACCTCTCCTCGATTCATCGCTTCTCGTGTGCGACGCACAACACCGAGGCCCTCGCGCTTTACCAACCAAACGCCAATGGCACTCATCGCGATGAGAGCGGCGATCGTCGGAACAATTCCAATCCAGCCTGCGACCGCGATGACAACACCCAACTCAATCAGCGGGAACACGACGAACACGCAGAACAGAAACAAGAACACGTCTGAAGCGTACCGGTGACGACCTTTCAATCGCCGTCGCCAGCGCCACTACGAAACAACATCACCGCAAAAATGCCCCAGCGCCGGGCCGGACGAACCGGACCCGACGCTGGGTCTGCAGCGAGCATTGGTCCCCCCGAACCAACGTCGCAGGCCTTCAGACCGCGTGCTGCGTGAGCAGGGCCTTTCGTTCAAGTTCATTGAGTCCACCCCAGATGCCGTGCGGTTCACGGATCGACAGGGCGTAGTCAAGACAATCGGTACGCACCGAACACTCGGTGCAGATCTCTTTGGCACGGTTCTCGCGCTGGAGCTTGTCTTCCTTGCGCTCAAACTGTGAGGGCGGGAAGAAGACCACAGCCTGTGGCCCACGACATTCCGCCTTCATCTGCCAGTCGTCTTCAATTCGCTGAACACTCATTGCAGTACTGCCTCCCTACTCCGGATGGCGAACGTACAACGGCGCCCGCGCCCATTGCAAGAAAAAATGCGACGAATGTCACATCCCGGTGAATGGGATGAAAACGGGGTCAGTCGGGGTCCTGAACCGAGCCTGACTCAGGGTCCGTGACCTCAGCAGAACCCTTGTCTCCCTTGGCATCGGAGCGAGGGGAACGATCCCGATAGTCCTTGGCTGCACCCACTTCGGGCTCTACCTCAAGAACCAGTCCATCGATGCTGACAACCCGCACTCGATCGAGTTCTTCGATCGGGGTGGAGCGATTGGTCGATGCCCGCCAAAGGGCCTCACGGATCTGGACAACGCCATCAGGGTTGATTCCCGTGACCGCTCGGCCCATCTCTCCGATCATCCATTCGCGCCCGATTGTTGGAGTCGAGAAGCGAGTACGAACCATCGACGGCATGCCGGCAAGGAAAGTCAGAACGATGCCCAGGATCGCGACCAGCAACGTGATCCACGACAGCGACATTCCGTCGAAGACGGTAAACGAAAACACGACGAACAAAACGATGCCGATACCTGTCCACACCCTCGGCACGCCAGTTTGTACATCAACTGCGAACGCGAACATCGAAACGGCAAGCAAGACAAACGCCCACCAATTCGTCGGCAACACCCACATTCCGTAACCCGCCAAGATGAATGCGCCTGCACCAACAACACCGGCAACACCAACGCCAGCGGTGAAGAGTTCAAAGAGCAGGAGCGCAAGGCCAACAGTGATCAGCAGATACGCCACCGCAGGGCTCGCAACCGTATGCATGAGATTCGAAACAAGTGAGAGTTGACCGAAACGAACCTGCGTGATTGGTTCACGTCGAGTTTCCCCGTTTTCGGCGGTGACCTCACGAGTCGCAACACCGGGCAAATTCACAAGGAAATCGCCAATCGTTGGTGCCTCAACCGTTGTGATGCCGAGGTCTGCTGCTTCTTGAGCGCTCACAGTTTTGTCAGCAATTGGCGACAATCGTTTCGTATCAAGGCCATCGATCACCGGTTGTCCGGCGTTACCGAGTCGAGAACCCGGGGCCATACCAACTTGATTGGCAGCACCAATAAGTTGCGCGGATTGGCCCGTGAGATCCGAACCCGAGGGTCCCACCCAAACATCAATCGGAATTGATGACGCGAGCATCTCGTTCAACAACGAAGCAAAGACGGACTCTTCGACAACAACACCATTTGAATCGGTTTGAAGAATGAGCGCGACCGCGCCTTCGTCATTCGCTTCTTCAATCGACGTGCGAATGAAATCGACCATGACCGGATCGAGAAGACCGCTGACCTTCACGACGGCAACGAATCCGTCGGGGCCACCTTCGTTAATGATCGTGGTGGAAGTTTCGGCCGAGACTGGGCTCGACATAGCGCTCACTACAAAGCCGATGACACCAAGCATCAACGCCACGACAGCGGTGACGGCGGCAAAGCTGGGTAGTCTGCGCATCTCGAGCCTCCGAGGGGAATATGGACCCTGCACGATTTTTCGCAGCATCACGGGTCCTCATCGTGGCCGGGAAGGGAGGCGTGGGCAAAAGCACGATGTCCGCGGCTCTGGCCCGGACCGCCGCTCGGGCCGGAATGTCCACCATGTTGGTCCGCCTCACCCCTGGTGGACCGATTAGCCGTCTCTTCGCAGCACCGGAGCTCACTGGCCTTGAGCAGACCCTCCACGCCGGGGGTGGACCATCCGGGGATGCCGATGTCCGAGGCCGTCTGGTAACCCCTGACGAGGCTCTCGCCGAGTATCTGGCTGACCATGGACTGGCCCGCATCACTCGGCGTTTGATGTCCACCGGCGCCATCGATGTGGTGACCACCGCCGCTCCGGGCATTCGGGATCTCTTGGTGCTGGGCCGGGTCAAGGCGTTCGAGGCCTCGAGAACAGCCGATCTCATCGTCCTTGATGCCCCGGCTGCAGGTCACGCAGTCTCTTTCCTGCAATCGCCCACCGGTCTGCGCGGTGCAGTCGGAGCCGGTCCCATAGCGACGCAGGCCGACGACGTACTTGAGATGCTCGCTGACCCAGAACGATGCCGGGTGATGCTCGTGACCCTCGCCGAGGAAACGCCAGTCAACGAAGTTATTGAGACCGCGTTCGCGCTCGAAGAAGAAATTGGCGTCGCCCTCGGTCCCGTGATCGTGAACGGTCTTGTTCCGGTTCCCGAAGGGCTTGCTGACGACTTCGACGCACGCATCGCGGCCAGCACAGCGAAAATCTCCGCAACCGAAATCGCCAATCTGCGCGACGCCGCCGCATTCCGACTGCAATGGGCCGCGCGCCAGAACGAACAAGTCACGCGTCTCTCACAGTCCTTGCCCCTCGCTCAGCTACACACGCCATACGTGTTCACGACCGAACCCGGTCCCCCTGAACTTGAAACGTTGTCGAATGCGCTTTCGATCGGCATCGACGCACTTAGCGAGGACGACGCATGACCTCGCTTGCAACGCTTCTTGAACAGCAAACAGTGATCGTTTGCGTTGGCGCCGGTGGCGTTGGAAAAACCACAACAGCTGCGGCGCTCGCACTTGAAGCGGCCCGACGAGGACGTCGAGTATGCGTTGTCACCATCGATCCAGCGCGTCGACTATCTGACGCAATGGGCTTCGACCCCGATCGTGCAATCGGTAACGAGCCACAACAAATCGACGTCGCAGCAACGGGCGAACTGTGGGCCGTCATGCTCGACACATCGACAACGTTTGATGCGCTGATTCGTACCTACGCTCCAAGCGAAGAACAAGCACAAAACATTCTCACCAATGATTTCTTTCGAAACATCGCCGATTCGATGTCGGGCGCACATGAATACATGGCGATGGAGAAGCTGTACGAGCTGCACAACGACGAACGGTTCGATCTAGTCGTTGTCGATACTCCCCCAACAAGCAATGCCATCGATTTTCTTGAAGCCCCCGATCGCATCACACGCTTTCTTGATCATCGGCTCTACAAAGTTCTCGTCACCCCAACTGGTGGACTTGCACGGGTCGTGAACTTTGCGGCCCAAGGTTTCCTTCGCACAGTCGCTCGTATTGTGAGTGCATCAGTGGTCGATGATGCAATCGAGTTCTTCGCAACGTTCGATGGCATGGAAGAGGGATTCCGAGGCCGGGCTGTCGCCGTACACGATCTCCTCATTGCCGAAGACACCGCATTTGTTCTCGTGACAGTTCCTCGCAATGACACCGTTGACGATGCGGCTGCATTCATCGAAACGCTCGCCACTGCCGACATTGCCGTCGACGCGATCGTGGTGAACCGCGTGCATCCCTCCTTTGGATCAGAGCGTCTCGACGGCCTCGCCGACGGACCTCTCGCCCCCTTCATCACCGTGCTGCACGACTCACAAACTGTGGCCGTGGGACAGGACACCGTCCTTGCGACACTCACCAATGAATTGCCAGCAGGCGCCGTTGTGAAGATCCCCTTCCTCGACACCGACGTCCACGACCTCGAGGGCCTCGCGTCCCTTGCCCAGTGGCTCACCCCCGAGGGCACGCCCTGACCCGATGGTTGGGCGAAACCGGTACCAGCCGGTACTGTCTGCGCCGTGCCCACCATCCTTCTTGCCACCGATGCCGACTGGATCCTCGAAGAAGTCGACGCCGCTTTGGCCGACGATTCGACCAACGTCTACCGAGTGCGGGCAGGCATCGATGTGCTTCAAGCCATCACCCAATTGGGCCCCGATCTCGTCATCATCGATGAGCAGATCGGCAACATGGGCGGCATTGCCACCTGCATGGCCATTCGCAATGCCGAGGGAATGGATGCCATCCCGATCACGGCCGTTCTGATGCTTCTCGACCGGGCCCACGATGTGTTCCAGGTGCAGCGTTGCGATGCCGACGGCTACCTCGTGAAGCCCCTCGATTCGCTGCGTTTACGCAAGGCCGCTAACGCACTTTTGGCCGGCGATGCCTACGCTGACCCGATCAGCCTTGCGTCGGGCGATGCCGTCGATCTGCCCGTTCAAGCCTGAAATCCGGCTTTCGTAGGAACCGAGGTCGTCCGATAGGGTGACCTCTCCTTACGGGCTGTAGCGCAGCTTGGTAGCGCGCTTCGTTCGGGACGAAGAGGTCGTGGGTTCGAATCCCGCCAGCCCGACCACAACGAAAAGAGCCCCGACCGTTGGTCGGGGCTCTTTCGTAGTTCCGCGGTCTCGCCTCAGGAGTTGTATCGGGACGTGAAGCTGTCTTTCAGGTAG
>CAEZTR010000019.1_pt1 | contig 19519 bp, 19 predicted proteins | sample 7264261 | NCBI WGS metagenome assembly CAEZTR01 (sample SAMEA6813809, study PRJEB35770) | freshwater metagenome | biome: Freshwater; feature: Freshwater reservoir; material: water | place: Czech Republic | collected 2017-08-18 | depth 0.5m m
ATACCGAAGAGATAGGGGTAGAGCGGCTGTCCGCCGTGATGCACTTCAACCTCGCAGCCAGGACGGTTGTCGTGAACCCACACTTCAAGATGGCGAGTAGCCGCAGGCGTTGCGCCTTCACCCTCAATGATCGTCACGATTTCGTGATCGTCATTCACGATGCGGGCAAGCAGAGCAGCGGCGGCTTCGGAAAGATCAGGGTTGATCGAAATGATTCCGTCGCGAGCGATACCGAGCCAGTCGCCTTCGCTGATCGGACCAGCATCACTACTTGAATCACGAACGGCCCGTGTGAGTTCGCCAGCAACGACATGCGCAGCAGCTTCGGACATCGCGTCGGCATTCGAAGCAGCAGTGCCTTCCGGGTCATAGGCCAGCAATGAAGCAAAACCTTCAGCAACGCCACGAGTGGGCACAACACGAACATTCTTGGTCGTCATAGCGTCGACCTGTTCGGCCACCGGGATGATGTTCTTGTTGTTTGGCAACAACACAACGTCGTCGGCCGGAGCTGCTTCAACCGCTTCAAGGAGTTGCGCGGTTGAAGGGTTCATGGTTTGGCCACCAGTGACGATCACCTGGACGCCAAGAGAATGGAAGATGCGACGAACGCCGTCGCCTACCGAAACCGCAACGACCGCGCATGGAACGGGGTCGTGCGTTGTTGCTGGTTCCGGGTTCATGGGTTCGGCCTCGCGCACCCAACGCTCTTCTTCAACTTCTTCAAGAAGGTCGGTGACGCGAATGGAACGCGGGCGACCAATATCGACGGCAGCATCGATCGTTGCGCCGATGTCATCAGTGTGAATGTGGCAATTCCAAATTCCGTCGCCACCTACGACGACGATTGAATCGCCCAGGGTCGACCACACATCTTTAAAACCGGGCACCGCTTCATCCGGCGCTTCGAGGAAGTACATGACTTCGTACCGAAGACTTGCGAGTGATCCGTCATGAGAGCCATCCCCATGAGCAGCATCGAAGGCATCGAGAAATTCTGCCGACGCCCCAGCGGGATCTTCCGCCGCTTCAGGAATCGGTCGGCCGCAAACAATGTTGAGCGCGACGTCGAACATCAGCATGAGACCAGTTCCGCCGGAATCGACAACACCGGCATCGGCCAGCACCTGCAACATCTCAGGAGTACGCGCGAGCGCGTCGGTGCCCGAAGCATGCGCTGCTTCGAGGACACCGAGAAGATCCGAACCAGCATCGGCTGCAGCGCGCCCGCCTTCGGCAGCAACACGAACGACGGTGAGGATCGTTCCTTCGACCGGCTTCATCACCGCGCCATAGGCAGCAGTGGCCGCGGCATCGAGTGCAGTTGCGAATGCTGCGCCATCAATTACTGGAGCGGCCCGGAACTCGGCGGACAGTCCCCGCAGGATCTGCGAAAGGATCACACCCGAATTTCCACGAGCACCCATCAGTGATCCGTGCGAAATGGCCTGACATGTGGAATCAAGATCGGAATCGGCGCCATCGAGCTCGGCCACTACCGAGGCCAGGGTGAGGGCCATGTTCGTTCCGGTGTCGCCATCGGGAACCGGATAGACGTTCAGCCGGTTGATGGTCTCTCGATGAGCGGCCAAGGCATCGGCGTAGCCCCGGATGAGAGTCCGGAGGTCATCGGCGGTCAGGCTGGTGGCGATCGACATCGGCGGAGAGACTACCGATGTGCCCGGCGTTCGGCTGAGGCGGCCCAAATCTGCCCGATTCAGGCCGGTCAAACGCCGAATTGGGCCTGAGAGGGCTCGCTGCTACCATTCGGCGTTCGATTCTTCTGACGTCCCGGAGTGTGTTGTCATGGCAGCTGTATGCGAGGTGTGCGGAAAGCACCCATCGTTCGGTATGGCGGTAAGCCACTCCCATCGCCGCACCAAGCGCCGTTGGAATCCGAACATCCAGCGAGTTCGCGCCGTTGTCAACGGTTCGACCAAGCGCGTCAACGTGTGCACGTCGTGCCTCAAGGCCGGCAAGGTCGTCAAGGCAGTTCGCTGACCGTGTCTGCCGGTCCTTTGCAGGGAGTCGTCAAGTCCTACGACCCGGTCTCCGGCGTCGGCACCATCATCTGCGATACGGATCTCAATGACTATGAGTTCACCCGCAGCGCCCTCGTGGGTTCGGTTTTCCGTTCCCTGCGTCAAGGCCAGCGAGTGGTCTTTGATCTCGACGGTGGCTCCTTAGCCATTCGTCTTCGTATGGGCTCTGAAGCCGATATGGGTACTCCGGGGTTCGAACAACCGAACGCCGACAATGTGCAGCACCCTCAGGGCGGCACCGAAGGCTGAGTGCCACACGGCACACCAAAGGTTTCGGCGATGGAGAGCGTCGGGGAATCCTCTACGCTTCGCTGATTCACCAAAGGTTCACTCGGTGGCAACCGCTTGCCGAGAACAACCCCCCACTCAGGCGCAACGCGCATTCGACAACGATGTCGGAGGAAACATGGCCGGGCAGACAACAAACCAGAAGCTGATCGACTGGGTCGAACAGTGGCGCGAGATCTTGCAACCTGACGACGTCTATTGGTGCGACGGCTCTGCTGAAGAGTACGAGCGTTTGTGCGCACAACTCGTTGAAGGTGGAACGTTCCGCACGCTTAACGAAGCAAAGCGTCCGAACAGTTACCTCGCACTCTCCGACCCGGGTGATGTTGCTCGCGTTGAAGACCGCACCTACATCTGCTCCGAACGCGAAGTCGATGCAGGCCCGACGAACAACTGGCGTCCGCCCGCAGAGATGCGTGCCGAAATGAACAAGCTCTACGCCGGCGCAATGAAGGGCCGCACGATGTACGTCGTGCCCTTCTCTATGGGCCCGCTTGGTTCGCCGATCGCGCACATTGGCGTGCAGCTCAGCGACTCTGCCTATGTCGCAGTGAACATGCGCATCATGACCCGTATGGGCCAGGGCGCACTCGACGTTCTTGGTAATGGTGAATGGGTTCCGTGTGTGCATTCCGTTGGCATGCCGCTTGCTGCTGGCCAGGCCGATGTGCCGTGGCCGTGCGATGCCGAGAACAAGTACATCGTGCACTTCCCTGAAACCAGCGAGATCTGGTCCTACGGCTCGGGCTACGGCGGCAACGCACTGCTCGGCAAGAAGTGCTTCGCGCTGCGCATTGCTTCAACAATGGCTCGTGACAATGGCTGGATGGCTGAGCACATGCTCATCCTTGGCCTCACCTCGCCTGAAGGCGTCAAGAAGTACGTCGCTGCGGCATTCCCGTCAGCATGTGGCAAGACCAACATGGCGATGCTCATCCCCACCCTTCCGGGTTGGAAGGTCGAAACCGTTGGTGACGACATCGCGTGGATGAAGTTCGGTGCCGATGGTCGTCTCTATGCCATCAACCCCGAAGCTGGTTTCTTCGGCGTTGCTCCTGGCACCTCCGCCAAGTCGAACTTCAACGCTCTTGAATCGGTGAAGGGCAATTCGATCTTCACCAACTGCGCACTTACCGACGATGGCGACATCTGGTGGGAAGACCTTTCCGATGAAGCGCCTGCGCACCTCATCGACTGGAAGGGCAACGACTGGACTCCGGCCTCGGACTCCCCCGCTGCTCACCCAAACGCGCGCTTCACTGCTCCGGCAGCGCAGTGCCCGTCGATCGCACCCGAATGGCAGGACCCTGCCGGTGTGCCGATCTCGGCCATCCTCTTCGGCGGCCGTCGCGCCACCAACGTTCCATTGGTGACCGAATCATTCGATTGGCGCCACGGTGTGTTCCTCGGCTCAATCATGAGCTCGGAAAAGACCGCAGCTGCTGCTGGCGTCGTCGGCGAACTTCGTTTCGACCCCTTCGCCATGCTTCCGTTCTGTGGCTACAACATGGGCGATTACTTCAAGCATTGGCTTGAAATCGGCGAAGCAACTGACGCGTCGAACCTTCCCAAATTGTTCTGGGTCAACTGGTTCCGTAAGGGCGACGACGGTTCGTTCCTGTGGCCAGGCTTTGGCGAGAACTCCCGAGTTCTTAAGTGGATCGTCGAGCGCCTTGAAGGCACTGCAGGCGCTAACGACACCGCCATCGGCCGTGTTCCCAGCGCTTCGGATCTCGACCTTGCCGGCCTCGACATCGATGACGCAACCATGGCCACCTTGCTGTCGGTTGACAACGCCGCTTGGAGTGCTGAAATCCCGCAGATCGAGGCGCACCTTGACTCCTTCGGTGCCGAACTTCCGTCAGAACTTCGTGACGAACTGCGCGAACTCGAAAAGCGTCTCGGTTAATTCCGATTCGTTTCATGTAGTGAAAGAGGGCGGGGCTTCGGCCCCGCCCTCTTTCAATTCAGTCGAACTTCTTTTACGTTTTGGACCAAGAGCGGTGCTGATTGAAGGCGGAGCAATGGATTCGAAACCAGAAGGACGCCTGCCTCCGATCAAATCCATCGCAATCCTCCTCATCGCCATACCACTGCTAAGCGCGTGTCTCATCTCGTTTCACCTAGTGGGCAAAAGAGATACTGGGGATTACAAGCCCGTCCTTGACCTCTCAGTGATCTCTAGCTGGTCGTCGATTCTCGCTGTCATTGCAGTTATTGCCCTGCTTGCGTGTGTAATTGCAACTGCCTCTATTTGGCGTCGGTCTCTAATCCTGCTGCTGGTAGTGCTTTTCTCCATCTTTAACGGTTCGTTCGCTGGACTGACATTAAGAATCATCAGCGCGCAAACATATGGAGCGAATATTGGAGCCGGACTTGCACTCAGCATTTTGTTGATCCTCTTCGCGATCATGGTCATCTTGGACATCCTCGCCCTGCGGCGAGTGCGCACGATCGAGGAATAGGGTTCGAAGAGAGAAAGGACGAGACTTGTGGACGTTGATCGTCGTCTGACACATGTGGAGTTGTTGCATGCACCCGGCGAGCGCGCGCTGGCCGCTCGAGTCTTTGAGTTGCTGGGCTGCACAGTGTCTGAAAGTGGTCGTCACTGGTTCACGGCGTTCATCGACACCGATCTTCGTGATTACGCCAACAACGCGTTCTATGCATCAGAAGCACCGGCTGAACAGATCGCTATCGAAGCGGCGATGGCTGATTCGGTCGATGAATGGGTTGAGATGGTGCGCGCTCGTCCGCAGAACTCGCCGCACTTTGGTGTCCGAGTGGGAACGGTTGAAGAACACCGAGCCATCATCGGCAAAATCCGTAACGCGTCAGAGAACGACCCCGAACTGCGCGGTCGTATCGAAGTGCTCGGACTCTTTCCTCACGATGCGCCCGATGCCATCGCCACCAACATGGATCAGGCATTCATCTGGACGAACGTGATCGCGTCAGGTCCACTTCGACTTGGTCAAGTGATTGAAGTGCAATGGCATCTCAATCGAGAGCCGGCCTGAGACTCAAGCGACGTTGCCGACCAACATCGCTCGAATGCCGAGCCCCATCAGAAACAAGCCACCGAATCCGTAGAGCAGATACTTCTTCTCCGACAACTGATGGCGGTAGCTGTAGATGAGGCCGACAACGATGATGGCCACGAAGCCATAGAACATATGGAACTTCGGCGCCTTGATTCCCTGGCCCGCGACCATGGCCACGCCCATACCCACCTGCACAAAGATGCTTAATTCAACAATGACGATGAACCACCAAAGTGCGCGCGAGCGAAGTGGCTGAATCCAGTTGGCCGCTAACGCCCAACTGCCGGCAAGAGCGTTGCCGATGATGACGAACCACGAAAAGGACTCATGAATGCTTCGAAGCATTGGGAGATTCTCGCGTTACTTCGACGGATCGACAGAGATGACGGGTTCGTAGGCCCAGATCTCGGCACCAACGCCCACGGGGCGTTCACCGCCACCAGCTCCGGGATGGCCGCCGGGATGCCCACCAGGGTGTCCGCCTGCGGCAGGTGCGCCTTCGGTACCGCGGTGCCCATCGGCGAACGCCGGCGACGCAACCCAAGCATTGAACGCGTCTTCGTCACGCCAGCGAGTGACCACGAGCCACTGGTCACGACCATCGGTGGGCTTGAGGAGTTCAAAGCCCTCAAAGCCATCGGCTCCATCGACCGCACCAGCGCGGGCAGCAAATCGGTGGGCAAGCTCGTCGCCGGCCTGAGCCGGAACCGTGATGGCATTGATGCGAATAATCGACATGGACCTTCATGGTTGCCGCCCCGAGCCGGTCGCGCCAGTCCACCCCGCCCGTAGACTCGTCCCGTGCTGAAGGCAAACGATCCGTGTTGGTGTGGCAGTGGGCAGAAATTCAAGCGCTGCCACCGCGACGCGAAGGAACAACTCCAACCGGGGCTCATCAGCCCCATGCGCACCGTTCCGGCTGAGATCCCCCGCCCCGAGTACGCCGAGTCCGGGAACGTCACTCGTCGTCCTGAGGAGCGCATCAAAGACGCTGCCTTCATCGAGCGCATGCGTCGAGCCGGCCACGCTGCCGCCGAAGTCCTCGACATTGGCGCTGCCGCTATCGCCCCTGGCGTGACCACCGACGAAATCGACGCAGTTGTGCATCAGGCCTATATCGATCGCGGCGGTTACCCGAGCACGCTCAATTACCGGGGCTATCCGAAATCGCTCTGCACATCGGTAAACGAAGTTATTTGTCACGGCATCCCCGATGACCGGCCGCTGCGCGATGGAGACATCGTGAATCTCGACGTCACCATCTGGCTCGACGGCGTGCACGGCGACACCAATGCCACCTATTGCGTCGGCAATGTCGATGACGCGTCGAAGCGTCTCATCGAAGTCACTCGCCAATGCCTTGATCGCGGCATCGCCGCTGTTGCGCCCGGCCGTCCGTTCTCGGACATCGGCCGAGCAATTGAAACGCATGCCGTCGCCAACGGCTACGAAGTTGTGCGCGCATTTGTTGGCCACGGAATCGGAGAGCAATTCCACACCGATCTTCAGATCCCTCACTATTACGAACCCCGCATGACCACGATCATGGAACCGGGCATGGTCTTCACGATTGAGCCAATGATCTCCATGGGCACGGGCCAGCACAAGATTTGGGACGACGACTGGACGGCAGTTACTGCCGACGGCAGTCGAACCGCACAGTTCGAGCACACGATTGTGGTGACCGGCACTGGCGTCGAAATTCTTACGACCACTGCCTGACATGAAATCAATCAACGTCACGCTCGAGTCGATGACCGTGAACGGCGAAGAAGTGCCGTTGCTCTCTGCCGACCTTGTCGTCGTGCGCCGACCTGAAACTGATCGCCTCGATTGGGAGTGCGTCGCCTTCACGCTCTTGATGGACCCATTCCCGCAGGAACCAGTGTTCTTAGAGATGGTTGATGTTGTCGAAAGTCGCACTCTTTCCGGCGATGCACTGGTTGTGCGATCAGATCAAAATCGACATGTCTTTCGTGGCGGCGGCGATCTAAGCGGCCTCATGCCCGAAGACGGACTCGAACCAAATCAGTAACGCACCGCCGACCTTCGAGCGCGGCAGTAGCGTGGCGCCATGTTTCGTCACGTTGTGAACTTTCGTTGGAATTCCCAGTCCTCGCCCGAACACGTCGCAGCCCTCGAAGAAGCGCTTTCCGGCCTACCAGCGTTGCTTCCCGAACTTCGGCGCTACTCCTACGGCAGCGATGCTGGAATCAACGAGGGGAATTACGAATTCGCCGTCGTTGCCGAGTTCGACAACGCAGAGGGCTACCTCGCCTATCGCGACAACGATGAACACGCCCGAATTATCCAGACGCACATCGCCCCGTATCTCGATTCACGCACCGTTGTGCAGTTCGACTTCAACGACTGAATCTTCAGACGAAAAGTGATGTGCCGAAGGGTTCGCCCTCGGCGCGGCTGCTCTCAAGCGCAATAAACCACTCGGTCCCAAATGCTGCAGCGAAAACCTCGTCTGGCATTTTGAAGAAAAAAGAATCAGGTCCGATCTGACTGCGATGCGCGGCCATAGCGGCTTTCTTCACATCGACAACGTCTGCGACATCAACTGCGTGCGTGATGACTGCTTCGGGTGAACCGAATTCTCCACGGTCGGCAGCTTCAGCACGCTTACGCATCTGTTCAACGGTCTCACCCTCGAGTTCGCCTTCAACGTCATTTTCAAAGAGCGACGCGTTCTCTGCCATTTGTTTCATGATGCGATCGCGATTCATCGTTGATTGAAAGACACGATCGACGCCAGCGATTTCAGCAGCGCGCTTTCCCACGCGATGTACCTGGATGTGATCGGGATGGCCATAACCGCCGTGTGAGTCGTAGATAGTGAGAACGTCTGCGTCGACCTCTCGCAGAATCGCGGCGAGACGCTGTGAGGCCTCTTCGACATCTGCCTGCCAGAAACACAACGGGTTCTCGTTAGTCGGCTCACCAATCATTCCGCTGTCTTCATAGCCAAGGAACTCAACACGGTCGAGACCCATGATCTCAGCGGCCTGATGAGTTTCGACGACACGGCGCTCCCACAGTGGCTCTCCATCGTTCAGAACGCCGGGCTCCGGTTCGCCTTGTTCCCCGCGAGTGGCCACAACGAGAACGACCTGATGGCCATCTCGCTTCGCAATGGTCATCAAACCGCCAGTGGCGATTGATTCATCGTCAGGATGAGCGTGAAAACACAGAAGCGTTGCCATCAGGCGATTGCCCCTTCGGCTCGGAGTGCCGCCAATCGAGCGTCATCAGCAACTCCCCATTCCTTCAGCACCTCGTCAGTGTGTTGGCCGGGATGCGATGGCGGGCGCTGAATGCTGCCTTCGGTGCGCGAGAAGCGCGGTGCTGGAGCGGGCTGAACCACTCCGGCATTTTCGACGAACGTTTTGCGAGCAACGGTGTGCGCGTTCGTCGTTGATTCGACAAGCGAAAGGATCGGAGCAACACACGCATCGGAGCCGTCGAAAATGGCAGCCCATTCGTCACGAGTCTTGGTCGCGATCACCGCAGCAAGACGCTCCTTCAGATGTGGCCACATTGAGCGATCGTTCTGCTTTGCGAATTCCTCGTCACCAGCCAGACCAGTCTTCTCAAGAAGTTCGGCATAGAACTGCGGTTCGATTGCACCGACGGAAAGGAACTTGCCGTCCGAACATTCGTAGACCTCGTAGTAGTGAGCACCTGTGTCGAGCATGTTGACGCCGCGCTCATCACTCCAAAGCCCCATCGCCATAAAGCCGTGCATGAATGTCGTGAGAACTGCAGTGCCATCGACCATCGCCGCGTCAACGACCTGACCTTTTCCTGACATGCGAGCTTCGATGATTCCGCACGCGATGCCGAAAGCAAGCAGCATGCCGCCACCGCCAAAATCGCCAACAAGATTGAGCGGGGGCTGCGGGCGTTCATTCGGACGACCAATGGCACCAAGCGCGCCACCAATGGCGATGTAGTTCATGTCATGGCCGGCCATTTGCGCCATGGGGCCGTCCTGACCCCAACCAGTCATGCGTCCGTAGACAAGTTTCGGATTGCGAGCCAAACACACATCGGGACCGATGCCGAGACGTTCGGTGACACCGGGACGGAAGCCTTCAATAAGTGCATCGGCCTTCTCGACAAGACCAAGCACCGTCTCAACGCCCTCGGGGTTCTTGAGATCGACACCGATCGACCGACGTCCACGGTTCATGACGTCCTTCGGCGGCGTGGCGGGATCGCCGCCGTACACCTGCCCGGCACGGTCGACACGAATGATGTCGGCACCCATATCCGCCAGCATCATCGCCGCAAAAGGCCCTGGTCCGATTCCTGCAATCTCAACGATGCGAACGCCCGCGAGAGGTCCCATAACTGTGCTCCTAAAGGTGGAAAGAAAAGTGGTTACGCGTTGGCCCGAGCGGCGAGCGCAGTGACGTGCTCAATGATGGTTGCCCAGTACTGACGGGGCACATCGTGACCCATGTCTTCAAGGACAAGAAACTCACTACCCCGCAATGACTCAGCGGTGCGTTCTCCGCCACTGAATGTCACCAAAGGGTCGATGGTTCCGTGAACAACAAGGGCGGGAACGTCGATCTCGCGCAGGCGTTCGGACCGCGGCGGTGAGGTCACAATGGCGAGCAACTGCGCCACCTGCCCATCTGGGTGGAAGCAACGATCGAACTGCAGTGCATTGCGCTCAAGGATCCAGTCTTCGTCGCAATAGACCGGGCCGGCAAGCAAGCGGCCTGCTTCAAGCGACTTCAACAAGTTTGCTTCACGCTCAGTCGGCGCGGGCTCGAGCAATACGCCGACGGCTTCGGCTGTGGGTTGGCCGACATCGGGTTCACCTGTCGTCGACATAACTGATGTGAGCGAAGCAACACGCTCTGGGTGATCAATGGCCATCTGCTGGACGATCATGCCGCCCATCGAGGCACCAATGAGATTGACCCGATCGAGACCAAGCGCATCGCAAAGGCCCCACGCATCGCCAGCCATGTCTGAAAGTTGATACGGAGCCTCGATCGGCGTGCCCTGGAGATACCCAGCCACAGCTTCCATGAGATTGATATGCGTATCGATCTTCGTCGAAAGGCCAACATCTCGGTTGTCGAAGGTAACGACGAAGAAGCCACGGTCGACGAAACCCTGCAGAAAATCCGGATTCCACCACTTGAGTTGGCAACCCAGTCCCGCAACGACCAAGAGCGGCGGATCGGACGGGTCGCCGAGGGTTTCGTATTCGATTTCGATGCCATTGGCCTGTGCGCGCATGGAGGGAATCCTCGCCCCCACCCGGGATGCGGTCAAGCGACCACGACTACCGTTCGATCCATGAGTGGAAGTGAGCCCTTCGACAGTGAGCTGGCCGCCTCGGCTGGCTATCGAATCGACCCACTCAGTGGCGCCCCCGCATGGATGGTTCCCGCCCGTCAGGGTCGGCCCAACCTTCCTTCTGAAGCCTGTCCGTTCTGCATCGGTGGCGTTGAAGCCCCCGAGCCCTATGACGTGCTTGCCTTCCCAAATCGATGGCCGCCGTTTGAGAATGGTCGAGCAGAGATCGTTCTCTACACCTCCGAGCACAACTCATCCTTCGCTGATCTCACTCCCGATCACGCTCGGCGGGTTGTGGATCTGTGGGCAGAGCGATCGGCAACGCTCGGCGCGCGAGACGATGTTTCGTATGTATTGGTATTTGAAAATCGCGGACCAGAAGTGGGCGCAACAATTGCTCACCCCCATGGTCAGATCTATGCCTTCGACATTGTGCCGCCCGTTATTGCCACCGAATACGCCAATGTGTCAGCGACAGCATTCGATGCTCCTTCCGCCGAAGTCATGGTCGCCACCCATGGCGAGTGGTCAGCGTGGGTTCCTCCCGCTGCATCTTGGCCATATGAGCTTTTGCTCGCGCCTTCGACCGATGTCCCCGACCTTCCATCGTTGAACGACAACGAACGCAATGATCTCGCGTCGCTACTCATCGATTGCATCAGACGCCTCGACGCGTTGTTCGATGAGCCGATGCCGTTCATGATGTGGTTCCACCAGCGACCATTCGACGACATTGTCCGCACACCACTTCGCGTACATGCACACATCGCACCGCTGCTTCGCTCGCCTGACACGCAACGATTCGTAGCGGCTGGCGAACTTGGTAGTGGAGTGTGGTTCAACCCAATCGAACCGATCGTTGCCGCCGCACAACTGCGCTCTGCGAAATGACCGGTACGGCATTCACGGTTCACGCCCCCGGGCGAGTGAACCTCATCGGTGATCACACCGACTACGCCGGCGGCCTCGCTTTGCCCTGCGCTATTGACCTCGGAATCACCATCAGCGGAACGCACCAACAGGGACGCGTCGAACTTCGGTCGGATGCACTTGCCGACATCGTTGCATTTGACCTCGATGCCGCTAGCAACATCGCGTCAATCCAACCGCAGTGGGGTCGATACATCGCTGCCGTTGCACAGGAACTGAAATCGGCCCAAGGGTTCACCGCCTCCGTCATCTCAACACTTCCTACTGGCGCAGGTCTTTCCTCGAGCGCTGCGCTTGAGATCGCTTCTGCGCTCTCATTCGGATTCGCCGGCTCACCGATGGACCTTGCCCTCGTTGGGCAGCGCGCTGAGCTTGCAGCAGTCGGCGTACCGTGCGGCCTTCTTGACCAACTGAGCATCGTGTTCGGACGCGCTGGCTACGCGATGGTCATCGACTTCACCGACAATGCGATTGAACACGTTGCGTTCCCTGACGATCTCGACATTGTCGTTCTGCACTCAGGTCAAGAACGAGAACTCGCCGATTCGCAGTATGCCGAGCGCCGCGCCATGTGCGAACTCGCGGCAGAACGAATCGGTCCACTTGCAAGTGCATCGACTACCGACATCAACTCACTCACGGGCGTTATGCAAAGCCGAGCGCGCCACGTGGCATCTGAATGCGAACGGGTTCGCCAAGCTGCGGTTGCACTACGTGACAACGATCCGACCACTGTCGGCCAGTTAATGACCCAGAGTCATGCGTCGTTACGCGATGACTTCGACGTCTCCACATCAGTTCTTGACGAACTCGTCGAGCGACTCAATTCCACGCCCGGTGTCTACGGATCTCGACTCACCGGTGCTGGTTTCGGCGGATGCGTTGTCGCACTCAGCGAACGCGGAGCAATTAGCGATCCAAACGCACTTTCCGGACGAGGCTGGATTGTTCATCCCTCCGATGGCGCCCGCCAACTGGCGCCCTAAGCGCCAGTGAACGACGCGCCGATGAACTACATGCGACCGAGAAGTTCCTGCTTCTTCATTTGGAACTCGTCTTCGGTCAACACGCCCTGATCCCGCAACGCACTGAGTTTGGCGATCTGATCGGGAATGGACTCGGCCTCGGCCACACCGTGAGCGCGATTGATTCCCCCTGAAATTCGATCGGCGGCTTTGATCTGATTCGCTTCCATCTGTTTGTAGATCTCGTTCTGCACCGCACTGGGATTGCGGATGTCTTCGAATCGCTGCGCGCCGTCCTTTGAGGCCGATTCAATATCGAGATCGCCAAGGCCAAGCATGCGTTCGAAGATGCGCTGATGAAAGAAGATCGTGTTGATCCGCTCGAGCGGAATCTCGATGCCGTGTTTGGCGATGATCCCGGTGCGGAAGATCACTCGATCAGAGGTGAGAACGAAATGGGTGCTCACCCAGCGGATATAGCGCTGTACGAACCACACGAGCGTGGCGAAGACGAAGACGGCGACTGGGACCGTTGCCCAGGAAAGCCACGAGACGCTGAGCGTCGCAATAGCCAAGATCACGGCGAGGGCCAGCATCGCCGCCGACTTCGCAAAGAACCACCAATGCGGGTGAAGGTCGAGGATGAGCTCTTCGGTTGAGTGCAGTTCGTCTTCGGGATACGGCATTCCAAACCGTACCCCCAGCACTGTCGCTGGCGGTGAGTACGGTCTGACGGGTGGATCCCGACGCCCTTCTCGACGGCCTGAATAACGCGCAACGCCTTGCGGTCGCGTCGCCGACCTCACCGCTCTGCATCCTGGCTGGCGCTGGGTCGGGAAAGACCCGCGTCCTCACTCGCCGTATCGCCTACCGCGCCGCCACTGGCGATCTCGACCCGCGTCATGTTCTTGCGCTCACCTTCACTCGTAAAGCTGCTGGCGAACTCACCGCTCGCCTCCGCTCGCTTGGTCTCCGCGAACAGGTAGCGGCTGGCACGTTCCACTCCGTTGCCTATGCGCAATTGCGCACTCGCTGGGCGGAACGCAACATCACTCCCCCACAACTCATGACTCGCAAGGCGGGGTTTGTCATCGGTTTGCTCACCGGTGCCGAAAAGTCCACACCCGGAATCGACTTCGTTGCCGAGATCGAATGGGCAAAAGCCCGCATGGTCGAACCCGAGGCCTACCCCGACGCGGCAAAGAACGCCGGGCGCAAACCGCCGATCTCCTACGAGGCCACCGCAGCGATCTATGCCCGCTACGAAGATCAGCGTCGCCAGAAGCGTCTCATCGACTTCGACGACATGTTGCGCGTTTGTCACCGAGACCTCCAGTCCGACGATGGCTTCGCCGCATCGCAGCGTTGGCGATTCGCTCATCTCTTTGTCGACGAATTTCAGGACGTCAACCCGCTACAACACGCGCTGCTTGAAGCATGGCGGGGCGATCGCAACGACCTCTGCATCGTCGGCGACCCCAATCAGGCCATTTACTCATGGAACGGCGCCGACCCCGATCTTCTCCGCACCTTCCCGCAACGCTTCCCTGCCGGCGAAACCATTCGCCTTCTCGACAACTATCGATCAAGCCCTCAGATTCTTGCCGCAGCAAATGCGTTGCTCGTTGGCGGCCGCGGCGTCGACCACGACGGCACCCAGTCGGCCACACGTCCCGACGGCGGAGTTCCATCGGTTCGCGAGTTGCCCGATGAACGCGCTGAAGCGGCCGCAATAGCGCGAGCCGCACGAGACCGCCATGGCCCCGGCGCGCGCTGGTCCAATCAAGCAGTTCTCGTGCGCACCAATGCGCAACTGCCCATCATCGAAGAAGCAATGAAATCGGCAGGTATTCCGTTCCGCGTGCGCGGCGCCACGCCATTGCTCGACCAACCCGAGATCAAAGCCGCACTCGGCGACCTTCGCCGCACGCCTCGGCCATTCTCCGACGCCATCCACGACCTCGCTCTTTCGGTTGTCGTGGACGACGAATCCGAAAGCGATCGCGCGGCTGAACGCCGCGCCAATCTCGACGCACTCGTGCAGATGGCTCGCGACTACATGGCCATCGAATCGCCACCAACCGCCAACGGATTCTTCTTGTGGCTCACCGCCACCACTCGCGCCGATCAACCCGATCCCAACGGCGAGGCCATCGAACTTCTCACGTTCCACGCCGCCAAAGGTCTCGAGTGGCCCATCGTTCATTTGGCCGGCATCGAACAGGGCTATGTCCCCATCGGTCACGCCAAGACTCCCGGCGCCTGGGCCGAAGAACGTCGCCTCTTCTATGTCGCTGCAACTCGTGCGGAACGAGAACTGCTGTGCACATGGGCGAAGTCACGCACCTTTGGTGAGCGGTCCATCCCTCGCGACCGATCGGAATTTCTCGACACCTACGCAGCGGCTTGCGAAGCACTCGAAGCCGGGCTCGACCCCATTGCTGTCGGCAACGGCGCAACCGCGCCAAGTCAGCCATCGAGCACCACAACTCGTTCGTCGAAGCCAAAGGCGAAATCAAACAGTTCGAAGGGCCCCCGCCAGCGCCCCGGCAAATATCCCGATTCACTCGACCCTGCCGATCATCCACTGTTTGATGCACTTCGAGCCTGGCGGTCCGAACGTTCAAAATCTGCAGACGTTCCCGCTTTCGTCGTCTGCAATGACCACACGCTGGCCGAAATCACGCGACAGAAACCAACAACGCCCGTCGAACTCTTGCGCGTCAACGGAATGGGCGAAATCAAAGTCTCCAAGTTTGGCGACGAAATCCTCGCCGTCATTTCCGAAACCACCGACTCCTAACTTCGAGTCGGTCAGGAGCCAGCGAGCCCCATCAGTTTCTTGGGATCAACAGCGATGAACAGACCTTCGGCCTCGGCACAAAGTCGATCACCCGCGTGCAGCGTTCCCTTACAAAGAATTTTGCGCCCGCTCACCGACTCGAGACGAGCCTTCAAATGCAGGTCGGTGTTCAGCGGCGTTGGGCTTCGGTAATGAATCGTGAGACGCCCCGTCATCCCCGCGTGGCCAGAAAATGTTTGTGCCGCACCCAACACCTCATCAAAAATTCCTGCGATATAGCCACCGTGCAAGCAGCCGGGTGGCCCTTCGTACAGCGTCCCGAAGTTCGCCACCGCATCTACACCGCCGTCGACAAATTCAATGATGAGGGGCAGCGCGACAGGATTCGCTCTTCCGATAAACGGACTCCGCTCCCGCAGTCGGTGGGCCTGATACGCCGCGTTCGGACTCTCGGCAGCGGTCGCGGAATCATGGTTTCCGTGAGCGAGAGATTCTGAAAGTGCATCAAGTTGACGTGCGACCGAACCCAACTCCTTGATCGACGCCGAAGTCGTCTCTAACTCCCGAACAAGTCGACGAACCGATTCCGCCGTTTCGCGCGCAGCGTGTTGGGCCGGCGTGACTTCACGAAGCCGAGGCTCAAGCAAAATCGCATCCTCAAGGCCGATGGTTCGGTCGATCTGTCCGACGCCGAACACATTTGCGACATCGATGATGGGTTCCTCACTCATCAGTCGAACTGCGCGATCACCGGAGCATGGTCGCTGGGCTTTTCACCCTTACGAGCATCGCGATCGACGCGAGCGTCGACCGACCGGGCGGCAAGCGACGCGGTAGCCATGACGAGGTCGATTCGAAGGCCACGGCCCTGGTGGAAATCGCCACCTCGGTAATCCCAGAAGGAATAGAGACCGCCTTCTTCGTGATGGCGGCGGTAGACGTCCTCGAGACCCCAGGCTTCGAGGGCTCGAAGGGCCTCGCGCTCGGGTTCGCTCACATGCGTGTTGCCCACCCAGGCTTCCGGGCTCCAGACATCACGGTCGTCGGGGCAGATATTGAAATCGCCACAGACAGCAAGTTCGCTGCTGGGGTCTTCACGGCGAAGAAGGGTTTGGCGCAGACGCTCAAGCCATCCGAGCTTGTAGGTGTAGTGAGGGTCATCAAGGGCCCGACCGTTGGGCACGTAGGCGCTGGCGACCCGAACCCCACCGCAGGTCGCCCAAAGGATGCGCGCATCGGTGTCCTCGGGGCCGTCGTCGTCCCAACCAGCCACAACGTCCTCGAGGCCCACCTTCGAGAGGATCGCCACACCATTCCATTGGCCTTGGCCATGGTGAGCGGTCTCGTAGCCCATTGCGTTGAAGACCTCGGCGGGAAATGCCGAGTCCTTCATCTTGGTCTCTTGGAGACAGATGACCTCGGGGCCATTCTCGGAGAGCCATTGCTCCACTCGAGGGAGCCGGGCCTTCAGCGAATTCACATTCCACGTCACGATTCTGAGCACGGTGGCTGAATCTATCGGCCACGGGGTCTCAGGGCCCACTGCCACCGGGCTCCGGCGCCGCCGATAGAGTCGACCAACGTGGCTGATGACTCTGCTTCCCCCATCGCAGGACCCAACGCGTGGCTCGTCGACGAGATGTTCGAACAGTTCCGCACCGACCCTTCGTCTGTGAGCGAAAGCTGGCGCGAGTTCTTTGCCGGGTACTCCCCCGGCGCGGGAACCGCTACAGCAGCACCCGCTCCTTCGGCGCCCGCCGCACCTGCAGTTGCACCTGCAGCGACTACTGCTGCACCTGCGGCAGCGCCATCGACACCTGCGGCCGCGCCGCAAGGCACACCGTTGCGCGGCGCCGCGGCCCGCATCGTTTCGAACATGGAAGCAAGCCTCGAGGTTCCGACGGCAACCTCGTTCCGCGAGATCCCCACAAAACTTCTAGAGGTCAATCGCAAGTCGATCAACGGCTATCTGTCGCGTAGCCGAAGCGGCAAAGTCTCATTCACCCACATCATTGGTTACGCGATCGTTCGTGCAATCGTCGATGCCGCGCCAGTGATGAACTCATCGTTCACGACCGACGCTGAAGGCAAGCCCTACGTCGTTCGGAACGAAACCGTCGGCCTTGGTCTCGCCGTCGACGTGGAAAAGAACGATGGAAGCCGTTCGCTCCTTGTTCCCTGCATCAAAAACGCGAACTCGCTGAGCTTTGCCCAGTTCCTTGATTCCTACGAAGAACTCGTTCGTAAGGTTCGTTCAAACAAGTTGACCCCCGACGACTTCGCCGGCGCAACGGTCACCCTCACCAACCCGGGCACTATCGGAACCCTTCAGTCGGTTCCGCGCCTCATGCCAGGACAGGGCGTCATCGTTGGTGTCGGCTCGCTCGACTACCCAGTTGCATTCCGTGGTGCCGATCCGGCCACAATCGCTTCTCTCGGAATGTCCAAGGTCATGACCATGACCTCGACCTACGACCATCGCATCATTCAAGGTGCCGAGTCAGGTCTTTTCCTGAAGCGCATTCAAGAACTGCTCATGGGAGAGCACGAGTTCTACGAAGAAATCTTCGAATCACTTGGTCTTCCCTACGAACCCGTCGACTGGGCTCGCGACGTCAACCCCAACGATCACGAACAGTTGATGCTCGAAAAGAACCTCCAGGTTCGTGCACTCATCAACATGTACCGCGTTCGAGGCCACCTCGACACCGATCTCGATCCACTCGACCTCACAGAGCATCACCTGCATCCCGAACTCGACCCCGTCGCGTATGGCCTCACTATCTGGGATTTCGATCGCGAATTCCTCACCGGTGGACTTGCCGGTCGCGACAGCATGACCTTGGCGTCGATTCTTGATGTTCTTCGTTCGGCCTATTGCCGCACGATTGGCATTGAGTACATGCACATTCAGGACCCCGTGCAGAAGGCGTGGATCCAGCAACAAGTCGAAGGCGTGAAGTTTGAGCTTTCGATTGAAGAGAAGCGCCACATTCTTGAGCGGCTCAATGCCGCTGAAGCGCTTGAGCGTTTCCTCGGCACCAAGTATCTCGGCCAGAAGCGATTTGGCATCGAAGGTGCTGAATCAGCGATTCCGCTTCTCGATTCACTCCTGTCATCGGCAGCCGACACATCAATGCAGTCGGCAGTCATCGGCATGGCTCATCGCGGCCGCCTCAATGTTCTCGTAAACATCGTCGGCAAGAAGTACGAGCAGCTCTTCACTGAATTCGAAGGCAACATCGATCCTGAATCGATTCAAGGTTCGGGCGACGTGAAGTACCACCTCGGACAGAACGGCATCTTTACGAGTCCTGCTGGCAACACCATCGAGGTTGAACTCGCAGCCAATCCTTCACATCTCGAAGCTGTCGACCCCGTCGTTGTGGGCATGGCCCGCGCCAAGATGGATCGCATCGAACCTCCGGGCGACTACCCGGTGTTGCCGATCCTCGTGCACGGCGATGCAGCATTCGCCGGACAAGGCATCGTTGCCGAAACCCTCAACCTTTCGGAGATCACTGGCTACCGCGTTGGCGGAACCGTCCACGTGATCATCAACAATCAGGTCGGCTTCACTACCTCTCCGTCTGAAGCTCGTTCTTCGGTGTACTCAACCGATGTCGCCAAGATGGTCCAGGCCCCGATCTTTCACGTGAACGGTGACGACCCCGAAGCCGTCATTCGCGTCGCTCGGCTTGCGTTCGACTACCGCCGAACGTTCAATCGTGATGTCGTCATCGACATGGTGTGTTACCGCCGCCATGGCCACAACGAAGGCGACGACCCGAGCTACACGCAACCGCTTATGTACAAGCGCATCGACGAAACCCGTTCGGTACGCAAGCTGTACACCGAAGCACTTATGCGTCGCGGCGACATCTCGCTTGAAGAAGCCGAGGCCGCGCTCGACAATTTCCAAGCACAGTTGCAGGTGGCGCTCGATGAGACCCGCTCGCACGATGCACCTCCGCCCCTCGAGCATGCCCCCGAGCGTGTCTTCAGCGGCGTTCTTCCTCATGTCGATACTGGCGTCTCCAAAGACGAACTCGACGCTGTGTTCGCTGCAATCGAGAACGTGCCCGAGGGCTTTACCGTTCATCCCAAGTTGGCCAAGCA
>CAEZTR010000024.1_pt1 | contig 17809 bp, 21 predicted proteins | sample 7264261 | NCBI WGS metagenome assembly CAEZTR01 (sample SAMEA6813809, study PRJEB35770) | freshwater metagenome | biome: Freshwater; feature: Freshwater reservoir; material: water | place: Czech Republic | collected 2017-08-18 | depth 0.5m m
CCCATGGTCGGCGTCAGCGAAACGAATGACTTCGGTATCGACGGGCGACGACGCAGCAGCGACGCGTACTTGCTCGACCTCATCGATCGGAATGTGTTCGTCGAGATCGCCATACAAGCCAAGCCATGGCGTACGCAGACGCGCGGCGCTCTCAATCCCAGGCGCAAGACCAAAGCGACCGTCACCTAAGCCACCGCCGTAGAAGGTGACAGCGGCTGCAAGTTCACATCGAGCGGCAGTTTCAAGAGTCACCGTTCCGCCGAAGCAGAAACCCATGATCGCTAATTTGTCGACCGAAACGTTCAAACGCTCCAACTCGGCGAATGCGGCGTCGACATCCATCTCGATGCTTTCGCGAGTCATCGTCATGATGACAGGGCCGAGCTTGTCGTAATCGCTGTACCCGAACACCTGATCATCACATCGATGAAAGAGAGCCGGGGCAACAGCGATGTAGCCAGCGTCCGCCAACGCTTCACACACGCGCTGGATGTGACCAGTAAGACCAAATGCTTCTTGCACAACGACAACACCGCCGTGCACATCGCCACTAGGAGTCGAGACGAAGACGTCCATCGGCCCGTCGGCTGTGTTGAGTTGCTTCTTCTCGGTGATATGTCCGGTCATGCGTTCCCCCTCCGCGACGACGCGATACAGCGTCGATCAGATGGTGACGGACGTTAGATCGTCACCAAGAACGATGTCGCCGGAAAAGTGAGTGGCCGCAATTGCCCGCCATTCATCCTCTTGCCCGGGAGCAATGCTGGGTACGTAATGGGTGAGGATCAGCGTTTGCACACCTGCTTTGGTCGCTGTCTGCGCTGCCTGCTCCACCGTTGAGTGGTAGTCGAGAATGTCTTGGAATCGTGGAAGCGGGAAGAGCTTCACAATGTCGTCACGCAACACGGTTTGGACATAAGCAGTGGCCCCAGCACAAAGTTCGTCGAGGGCCGCACATGGAATTCCGTCTCCGCCGAGAACAACCGAGGTTCCGTCGTGTTCAAGTCGGAACGCAACGGTTGGTTCCACCGGTTGGTGATTGGTCGCACCAACACGAACAGAAACGTCACCGATGCTGAATGTGTCGCCCGGCGTAACTTCCACAACGTTCACCACCGGCGGTTCGTTCAAGTCATCGTGGTGATCCATGCGATAGCCCACATCGAGCGACAGCATTTCCATCATCTTCGTAACAACGAAGTCGAGTCCCACCGGGCCGTAGATCGTGATCGGTGCCGATTCGGTCGACATGATCCAACGCGTAGTGATCACATCGTTGAGATCAGTGAGGTGATCACTATGAAGGTGCGTCACGAGAATGGCCGATAGGGCCGCTGGACCAGCGAATGCGCCTGCAAGCCGCATCACCACACCACGACCGGCGTCGCACAAGATCACTTGGTCGGCGGCACGAACCAACGTCGAGGGACCAGCCCGATTTGGATCAGGGATCGGACTTCCGGTGCCAAGAAGGGTGATGTCCACGGCGTGCCTCAACTAACTCTTGTCGAAGATTGTGACAATAGTTGTGCCGCTGCCCTCGTGCTCGCCCTTCAGGAATTGGCACCGTCCACTCGGCCCTACCCTCTCGGCCATGACCAGCGACATCATCGACGACCGGCTCATCGGGGCGCTCCATGTTCGGGCCCTTACCCGCGCTGGTCTCGACCACGATGCCTCGGAAGAACACACCGTCGTGCAGGCCGGAACGCTTGAGGCGCTCATGGCCGGCGGCTACGACGGCGATACGTCACTCGCCGAAATCCTTCGACTTGGCACGCTCGGAATCGGAACCGTGCAGGCGCTCAACGGCGAACTCATCGTTGTTGATGGTCACGCGTGGTCTGCCCATGCTGACGGAACCGTGCACGCGCTCGCGCCGACCGTGATGACTCCATTTGCTGTCGTCGTTCCGTTTGCTCCAACCGCAACCGTCACTACCGATAGCCCACTCGATTTCGACGCACTCCACGACGCACTTGACGCTCTTGCCCCCGATGATGCGCCTGTCATCGCCGTGAGAGTCGATGGCGTCTTCACCGATCTCGTTCTGCGCAGTGTCGAACGTCAGACAAAGCCGTACAAACCATTGCGCGAAGTTGTTGCCCACCAATCAGAGTGGCGTGTCGAGCGCGCAAGCGGAACGGTTGTTGGTTTTCGTTTTCCTGATGCAACCGCGGGCGTTGAAGTACCCGGGCATCATCTTCACTTTTTGTCCGACGATCGCAAACTCGGTGGCCACATCATCTCGATCGCGCTTGAACAAGGTGAATTGGCTGTCGATCCGTGTCATGAACTGCATGTCGAGCTTCCACCAGGCATGGAACTTGGCCAACCCGGAACGGTCGATCGTTCCGAGATTGCAAAGATCGAAGGTGGAACAAAGGGCTAATTAGCGAACGAGGATGTTACGGAACTGCCACGGATCTGACTCGTCGATGTCATCGACGAACAGACCAAGGCGGCGCGTGAGTGGAGTCCAGTCGGTGTAGTGGCCTTCGACTGGTCCAAGGTACGGAACCTGCACTTCGAGACAACGAACGTGATCCATTTCGTCAGTTTCGACGATTCCCTCGTTCGGGTTTTCGAGGGCCCAAACGACACCAGCGAGAACCGCAGACGAGATCTGCAGACCAGTTGCGGTGTTGTACGGAGCGAGCGCACGAGCTTCTTCAATCGAAAGGCGCGAACCAAACCAGAACGCATTGCGGTCATGTCCGTAGAGCAACACACCGAGTTCATCGATGCCGTCAACAAGCTCGTCTTCATCGAGCACGTGCTTGGTGGACTGGTTGCGGCCGCCGTTACCGAACAGCTCATGAAACGAAAGCACTGCGTCGTTGCATGGGTGGTAGGCGTAATGACAGGTCGGCCGGAAGACCAGCTCACCGTTTTCGTCACGAACCGAATAGAAGTCAGAAATCGACAGCGATTCATTGTGCGTAACGAGGAAGCCGTACTGCTCGCCAAGCGTCGGACACCAGGTGCGAACACGAGTCTCGGCGCCCGGTGATTCGAGGTAGATCGCTGGAGATTCAGGGTCCGCAAAGCGACGCGCATTCTCAGGCATCCACTTTTCATGCGTACCCCAGCCAAGTTCTGCTGGCTGCAGCCCTTCAGAAATGAATCCATCGACCGACCATGTGTTCCAGAACGTGTCGACCGGCTTCGGGTTCGTCACACGCTGAGTGTCGCGTTCGGCGATGTGAATACCCTTCACGCCAACCGACTGCATGTAACGCGACCAACCGTCGCGATCAGCAGGTGCAGGAGTTTCAAGCCCAAGTCCCATTTCATCGTTCAGACGAACGAGTGCGTCTTTCACAAACCACGAAACCATGCCGGGGTTTGCCCCGCAGCACGAGACCGCAGTTGTTCCACCGGGTGAACGATGACGCTCAGCCACCGCTTGGCTGCGCAAGAACTGATTCGTGCGATCAGCGTTATCGATTGCTTGGTTGTAATAGAGACCCGGCCATGGTTCTACAACCGTGTCGATGTAAAGCACATTGAGTTCGCGACACAGACGCATGATGTCGACCGAACCAGTGTCGACGGAAAGGTTGACGCAGAATCCCTGTCCTTCACCGTTCGTGAGGAGCGGCGTGAGGATTTCGACGAAATTTTCCGGCGTGAGTTTCACCTGTTGAAAGGCGATGCCATATTCATCGGCGTACTGCTTGCGCTCCGCCAACGGATCAAGCGCAATAGCGCGTGACTTGTCGAATGCAATGTGGCGATCAAGCAGCGGCAGTGTTGCTCGACCGATTGAACCCATTCCGATCATCACGAGCGGGCCATCAATGGCCCCAAGTTGTGCGCCACCATGGGGCAGTTTCGGGTCAGTCATTTCAGGCACCTCGCTTGTCATCTGGGGGTAGGAACGAAGGGCAGAACTTAGTTGTTTGGGCAACTCGAAGAAAACATCGAAATGAACGGTGTGCAATGCTTCTTTCGTGTCTCGACTTCTTCCCGATGATCAGGTGAGTGAGGCCTATCGCCGCACTCGGCAGTCAGTGCTTGAACTCCTCACTCAGATTCCAGAGTCCTCCGCCACTGTTCGTGTTCCGGCATGTCCTGACTGGACGGTGCAGCAAACCGTTTCGCATTTCGTGGGCGTTCCTGAAGATCTCCTGGCCGGGCGGATGGAAGGCGTCGCGTCCGACGAGTGGACCAACGCACAGGTGCGACATCATGAAGGTGAATCGCTCGCCGAACTCGCAACTGCTCTCGAAGCAACGATCATTCCCTTCGACGCGATCTTGCCGGCCATCCCTCGCCCATCGAACTCGCAGTTGGTCATGGATGCAGTCACGCACGAGATCGATCTTCGTGAGGCACTTGGTCTGCCGTGTGTCGACTCGTCACCCTCGCTCACCGTTGCGAGGGCATGGCTCCTCGGCATGATCGAACGTCACGATTCGTTGCTCGGCGACCAACTTGAAGCCGTCTCCTGTTCCGACTTCATCCTCGTCCGCGCACTCACTGGACGGTTCTCGATCTCGGCAATGGACGCTCATGGCCTGCCCGGCGCTCAGATCGCTGCGGCCTTAGCCGGCACCCCACTCAAGCCACCGGCCTAGCAAATAGTCCGAAATTCCCTTGTTGGGTGCTCGCAGGGTCTGCCATCCTCCGTGTCCCTTCACCCCCGAGGCGCACGCAACAGGGACAATCAAGTATTGGTATCAATCTGATACCATTTAAAGATGGCTATGACCCTTCGACTCACCGACGACGAACAACTTGCCCTCCAGGCGCAGGCCAAGAGCGACGGCATCTCCATGCAGGAAGCCGCCCGCCAGGCGATCCGCGAGTACGTCGTCCGCCGTTCGCACGAAACCGCCGTGTCCGACGCTGCCGACCGAATCATGAACGCCCACGCCGATGCACTTCGGCGTCTTGGTGAATAAGTCCGGTGACGGTTTTTCTCGACCTCGCCGACGTTCTTGCTCTCGCTTCCAGATTGCTCGGAGATCCACCGCCCATCCGAGATGTCGGACTTCTTGAGTCAGCTGTCGCTCGACCGCGCACCGTTGTCTTTGGAGTCGAGGCGTACGAGACCATTTGGACCAAGGCCGCCGCGCTCCTGCAGTCAATCGTGAATAACCACGCTCTCATCGATGGGAACAAGCGACTTGGCTGGCTCGCCACGGCAGTCTTTCTTGAACTGAACGACATACCGATTTCACAGGCCTCAAACGATGACGTCTACGAATTTGTGCTCTCGGTCGCCAGCGGCTCGCCTGAATTTGACGAAATCGCCGAACGACTTCAGGGCCTGATCAATCGCTGAGGACCTCCTTTTAGCCACAGCAACCAGTTGCACGTGCTCGTTGATCCAGCTTGTTGCAGTGCGACGAGAGGTAAGCAGCAGCTGGAACGTGGAACAACTACGTCGGAGCGAACCCAAACGACATCTTGCGTGTTGCTGGTGGCGTGGCGAACGACCGAAAGCGCAACTGATTGCTCAGGCGAGAATCAACAGCGCTGCCATCATGCCTTCGATCAGGAGGCCAACGATGTTCTCCTTTGTACGCGATGAATCAATGATGAATGACACAGCTCGCGCAATAAAAGCCCCGGCCCATGCCGCTCCGAGCACGAGCGCAGCATCACTGCTGGCGATCAAGATGACGGCGACACCTGCGCCAATGAAAAGCCCTCCGTAGGTTGCGCGTACTTCAGATTTTCCGAGCCGCCCTGGAATCTGAAGTCCGATTTTTTGGCTCACTTGCTTTGGCCAGATGAGTCCAAGACATCCAGCAACGATGGAGATGATCGCACCGACATAACCCATTGCATTCATAGACAGAGCCTTACACAAGCCTCAATACGTGCAAATGAATCGACTACACCGAGGAAGGGGGCCCTTGGCATTCCACAGCTGATCCTCCTGTGCGAGGATCGATGCCTACGGGGAGGTCCTATGGACGGTCAGGAAATGCTGGAACGGTCTGCGCGCTGGATCACTGGCGAAGAACCGCTCGCGATGAATGGGCTGTTTAGCGAAGATGCTGGCGGCGCTGCGGTCGTTGCCGATGGCGTCGTTCTTATTGAAGCGTTCAGCAATGTCGTTGCATTCGATACAGACGAAGGCATCGTCCTCTTCGATGTGTCGCACCATATGTCCGCACCGCAGGCAATCACCGAACTGCGAACCTGGTCCAACTCGCCAGTGCATACCGCCGTGTACACCCACGGGCATGTCGACCATGTCACCGGCGCGCAGGCATTCGACGCTGAAGCAGCAGCACGCGGTGATCAACCAATTCGTTATGTCGGCCACGAAGCAATCCCTGAACGGTTTGATCGCTATCAACTGACGAATGGCTACAACGGTTGGATCAACATGCGGCAGTTCCGCCTGCCCGAACCGGCGTGGCCCAGCGAATTCATCTACCCCGAACTCACCTACCGCACTTCAACGAACCTCACCATCGGTGGCACGGAGTTCGACCTCCGTCATGCTCGCGGCGAAACCGATGATCACACCTGGGCTTGGATTCCAGAAAAGCGCGCCATCTGTGTTGGCGACTTGTTCATTTGGCAGTTCCCCAATGCCGGCAACCCGCAGAAAGTCCAGCGTTTCGCATGGGACTGGGCCGTTTCACTTCGAGCAATGGCAGCGATGAAACCGGAACTTCTGTTGCCCGCACATGGTCCAGCCGTTGGTGGCGAGGACATGGTTGCGGAAGTACTTCTCAAGACCGCCGAAGCACTCGAATCGCTACACGAGCAAACGCTTGCACTCATGAATTCTGGTGCGCGACTTAACGATGTCATTCACACCGTGAAACTCCCGCAAGAACTTGCCGACCTTCCTTACCTCCGACCGTCGTACGACGAACCAGAGTTTGTTGTACGCAACATCTGGCGTCTCTACGGCGGTTGGTACGACGGCAACCCCGCGAATCTCAAGCCCGCTGCCGATGTTGCACTCGCATGCGAAACCGCTGCGCTTGCCGGCGGTGCAGATGTGCTCGCGGCGCGCGCCGAAGCGCTCGCAGCCGAAGGCGATCTTCGTCTCGCGTCGCACTTTGCCGAAATGGCCGTAATGGCCGAACCGGAATCGGCTCGGTGCCATCAGGTACGCGCCGCAGTGTACGACGCCCGGCGAAAAGCTGAAGCGTCGTACATGGCACGTGGCATTTATCGGTCGGCAGCAATTGACTCAAAGGTCCAACTGAAGGACCTTTGAGGTTGCTACCTACTTTGCTTTCTTGACTTCAACACCCTCGAGGTCGCCAGCTTCACGCCAAGCAATCAGGTGATCGGCATATTCCTCGACGCTGCCCATGAACGACGCTGCTCGAGCGGCCTTCATGTCACCTGCTTGCTGTTCGCGATTCAGGTAACCGGGGGTGCATGAGGCGTTGTACATACCAACACCCATGACCTTGCTCATGAGGACATTGAACCAATCTTCCTCGGCTTCAGCCGAAGGTTCGATCTGCGAGATGCCTTCGTCGAGACACATACGCACGATGGCGGCGCAATGCTTCGAGGTTTCGGTGAGGTAGTGAACAAAGTTCGTACCGAAGCCACCCTGCACGGTGCTGATCATCAACAAATTCGGGAAGTCGCGGGTCATCACACCGTGGAGGCTGTGCGGACCTTCGCCCCATGACTCAGTCATCGGAACACCGTTGCGACCCTTGGGAACGAATCCAAGGCGGTCGTAGGTCGCGGCAACATCGAAGCCCGAGGCGTAGATCAGAAGATCAACGGGGTACTCAACACCATCAACGACTGGGCCGTTCTCGGTAATGCGCTCTACGCCCATGCCATTGGTATCGACCAAGTGAACATTGGGACGATTGAACGCCGGAAGGTATTCATCGTGGAAACACGGACGCTTACAGCGCACGCCGTACCACGGCTGCAGGCTTGCAGCGGTTTCGGGATCTTCCACGATGTCTGCGATGCGCTTACGCACACCTTCCATGATTTCGAAGTCGATGCGCTCAAGCTCTGCAGCTTCTTCAGGATCTTCGGTGTACTTCGTGGTGTCGGTCCACATGACGTTGGTCCACTCGTCAGCCACCATGTTTTCTTCTGGCTGCTGACCGCAGACGGCGCGGGTGAAGTTCTTGATGCGCTCATCCTGCCAACCTGGCTTGAGACTCTTGAACCACTCCTCATCGGTGGGAGCTTGTCCGCGGTAACCAACGAATGCTGGTGTGCGCTGGAAGACAAAGAGTTCATCGGCCGCTTCGGCAAGACGCGGAACAACCTGAACCGCCGTTGCGCCGGTGCCAATGATGCCAACACGCTTGCCCTTCAACTTGTCCATGAGTTGACCGGGTCCGCCGCCGGTGTAGGAGTAATCCCAGCGGCTTGTGTGGAACGACTTTCCCTTGTAGTTCTCGATGCCGGGGATCCCGGGAAGCTTTGCTTTGTGGAGAACGCCACCGGCAACAACGATGAATTTTGTTGAAAGAACATCGTCACGAGTTGTGGTGACCGTCCATCGCTCAGCCTCTTCGTTCCAAACCATGCCTTTGATTTCGGTTTGGAAAAGCGCGTTCTCGTACATGTCGAATCGTCGACCGAGCTGCTGGCAGTAGGCGAAGATTTCAGGCGCAAGTGCGTAGCGATTTGTCGGCATGAAGCCGGTCTCTTCAAGCATCGGCAGATACACGTACGACTCAACGTCACACATCGCACCTGGATAACGGTTCCAGTACCAGGTGCCGCCGAAGTCGCCGCCCTTTTCAATGATGCGGAAATTGTCGACACCGAGCTTGCGAAGGTTTGCTGCTTCGAGCATGCCGCCGAAACCACCACCGACGATTACGACATCGACATCGGCAATCTCGGGATCGCGGGTGAAACCCGGTTCAACGTAAGGATCACGATTGAATTCTTCATACATGCCAGCAAGTGCTGAGTACTGAGCAGTGCCATCAGAGCGAAGACGCTTCTCACGTTCTTCGACGTACTTCTGACGTGCCTCTTCGATGCTCGTTGACATAGCGCTGATTCCTCACGGGCTTATGGGGACGACTGACCCCGGACTGCTGGATGTCCAACAGTATGCGATCAACAATTGACTCGATCAACAGACCCCTGCCACAAGGTGGACACTGAGGACCGCTAGGCGGCCAAAGCCAAATCTCGGGCGGTGAACTACTGCCGGTAAGCGGTCCAAGCGCCCATTTCGTAGCCCGGGGCATCTCGCCACGAGCGGAATTCGGCTGAAGCTGGGTCGAGCGCCACCGGAACGGCAAGATCGGCCCGGCGGCCTCCGACGAGCAGGCGTTGGTTCATCCATGAACCAGGAGCCCCGAGTGTTCGCAGATGGACCGACACCACCTCGGACTGATCAACGGTTCCAACAACAGGCGGCTCCGCCGAGTCAACGGGATCGAGAGTGAACACGCCGCTTGAACCTTGGCAGCCGTCATCAACGGCGTTCGCAACAACGGTGTAGGCCTGTGTTGTTTTCGCAATCGCATACCAGTGCGCCATCGTGTTTGCCGGGTAGCGATGAGCAAAGAGTCCCTCGGCATCGTGAAGGTGTCCGCCGTACTCACCGCGCCATTGCGTGGGAACTGCGATCAGATCAGCCCGGTGCATCGCCAAGACACCACTCGCTTCCGGGAAACGAACGTCTTCGCAAAGCAGCAGCCCGATGCGGCCGATTGCTGTATCGAAGACTGACAACGCGTCACCTTGAGTTGCCCATGCCATCGAAGGATCAAGGTGTGTCTGTCGATATGAGCCCACGACTGTGCCAGCGGGATTCACCAACACACTTGCGTGAAACAACTCGGTGCCGTCACGTTCAATATGACTTCCAACAACATGCCGGCCCGTTCGTGCGGCGAAGTCACTCAGCATCTGCACGGAACGACCGAAACCGGTTTCCGCCCAATCGTTCGCTTGTTCCGAGTTTGCGGGTACACCAGTAAATGAAAACGCCGGAAGCACGAGAAGGCCAGACTCCTTTCCTTTCGCCTGCAAATCAGCAATCAATTCATTTGCACGCTGAACATTCCCATCGAAATCACCGGCGATCGTTCGATACTGCACTGCATCGCAAACGATGTTGATTCCTTCGGAGGTTGCGGCCGGATCACTTGGGGCGCGGAAAAATGTCAGCGGTGCGTAAAGCTCTGGTCGCCGACGGACAAGCGTTGACTTTTGATCATTGTCGTAGAGAGAGGGATCAATCTCTCCATAAAGAATTGTTCCGGGATTCGATACCGTGATGTTGCGGTCCGTGGCTGGGGCATGAGCAGTTCGATCACCATTTGCCTGCCAGATTGACGCGCTACCTCCATAGGTAACTGTGACTCCCGTCGTGGGATTTGTCTCCGCGTTATTTCGATCCGCCGCAACCATGGCGAGCCCATTCCACGCGCATAACTGTTGCACTGCAGCGATTGTTGAATGGGTGCCTGGAGGAGTTTCGTCGCCATGCGGAACAACACGATCCGAAGAACAGATATAGGCGATCAAGTCGGCACCTTTGATTGCCGGCAAGCGCGCTGGCTCCCAGTAGGTGTCGTCGTAACAAATGATCATGCACACATTGCCGAGTTCGGTCTCGAACACTGGATAACCAGTGTTTCCTGGAACAAACCAAGCAATGTCCGATGGGTTCAGGCCGTTCTTGCGGTACTTACCCACATAGCCATCGGGCCCGATCAGCGCGCCGGTGTTGTAGGTCAGTCCTGTTGCTTGATCGATTTCTGAAATTCCAATCGCAACATAGCAACGGTGCTTTGCCGTTATCTCGGCAATGGCATTGGTTCCTCGGCCCGGAACTTCGTCGAGATACGGACGCAACTGATCAAGATCGGCATAGATGTAGCCCGACAACGCAGCTTCAGGAAGCACGATGAGACGTGCTCCCGCGCTCGCAGCTTCTTCAATAACTGCACACGCGCGCTCAAGGTTCTTTTCGAATTCAAACATCTCAGGATTGAATTCAACGGCTGCAACTTTGAATGTACCTGTTGGTCGAGTCATGGATTCCTTCAAGATTTTGAGGTAGCTCGTGCTTCACCGGGCCATGACGGTGACGGCCAATCTCGGTACTGGCTTGTGAACCGCAAGAACGCAGTCAACCCGCCGCCAAGAACTACGGCAATCGGGAATGGAACGACGTGCGATACAAGAACAAAAACGATGGCTCCAACCGCGAGCGCAGAGCCAACCCAGTGCGCTTGTTTCGCGATCGTTGCGGTGTGACCAGTCATGTTGTCGGCTAAAAGACCGCCGAACGACGCAGTCACTACGCCGAGGAACATCGCAGAGATCCAAGGCGTTTCATACGAAAGCGCTTTCTGGGCTCCGATGGTCACGAGCGTGCCAAGGACCAGACCATTGAGAAGAAGAAATGCCGTACCAAATTTCCCCATGACGTTGTAACCAAAGCCACCGACGATCGCGAGGAGAAGGCCAAACGGCAGGATGTACCACTCGGCAATTGCCGCAGGTTCGAGACCAAGCAACACATCTCGAACCATCCCTCCACCGAGACCGACGAGAACACCTGCCAGGATCGTGCCGAAAATCGGAATGTTTCGGCTACGCGCAAGTGCCGCACCGAACATGCAGTTCAAGCTCATCGCCGCGACCTGCACGACAACCGGCAGTGAAGGCAACGACTTTGGCGGTTGTGCAGCGAAAACGGCTGAGAGTGTGAACGAACTCATGCCGAAATCTCTTCAAGCTCATCGGGCCAAAGCACCGGCAATTCGAAGCGACGCTCACCCGACCATGGGCCGCGAACCGCGTGAAGATGGCTCGCCAATGCGCACGCATCGGATGCGTAGAGAGCACGTAGAGCATCGAACGTTGATCGAGAGGATTCAAGACTCGCTCGAGTCGCCGCACCCATTCCCACAAGAACGCCAACCGCTGCGTTCCACTCTTCGTCACTCACTTTCGTGGATGCCGCAGGATTTGGAGTCGATCTTCCATTGAGAACATCGAGTACATACTTTTCGAACTGCCAATTCAGCCGTTCCTGACCAACACCTTTACGGTTCAAAACACGCAGCGTGATTGTTCCTTCGGCCAAGACTCGAATTGCCGCCGCTCGGTCTTGGACAATCCCCAGTCCTAGTGCAAGCGACGTTGCATCGAGGATCGCGAGAAGTGTGGTCACCCAATGACGCAACGGGTCTGGCGATCGAAAATGGGCAAGCACTGGGCTCGCCTGTTGACCCAATCGAACATCGGCCATCCACGTCTGCCAGTTCTCACAATCAAGAAGCGATGCGGGTTGGCCTGACAGCGCCGCACTTCGGGCGAGAACCATCGGCCCCCAAGCAGGCTCGCCGCCAATTTGAGAGAACCGCGCCATAAGACTTTCTCGAGCGACATAGGCGCTGTAGAGCCCAACCAAATACCCCATAAAGACAGCGATCACGACGAGCCCAAGAAACGCTCCGATCGACACAGTGATTGCCGACGGTCCATTCACCGATTCAACAGATCCAAGCGTCGTGACTGTTGATGCCGATTGCCATGCTGCCTGTTTCCATGTGAGATGGGTTTGTCCGTAAATCACGAACGCCATTCCCACGATGATGAGAAACACATAGATCGCCAGTTGGACAAGCACAGAAATAGGTGCAGCCATTCGCAACCAACGGTCTTGCATCTTGTACGTACGCATGGCCCGCAACGGAAATCGCGTGACAATCAGGACCGATTTCGTGACGATATGAGCCAGCCCGGAACGTGTGGCTCTCGGAACAACCATCGAAGCGATTGCCGCAATCGTGACTCCAGCGGTGAGAACAACTCCCACGATGTAAGCAAACGTACGCACGGGATAAATCTAGGCACTCTGTCCAGACGGAGCGAGAACAACCTTGATGGCGGCAGTCCCTGCCGTCGCTGAACCGTGTTGCTTTGCCGCCTTCTTGTCGCTCCGCTCAATAAGGAGTCGATACATGATCCGGTACTTCGCCCGAACCGCTTCGCGCACCCGCGCCACCGCCGCAGGATCTAGGACTTCGGCGTGTCCAGCAATCGCCACAGATCCTCGCTTTGGTCGGCCCCGAACGTTGCTCGCCTGAATCGTCACAGCGGGGTTTTTGAGGATGCGCTTGATCTTCCACGAATCGGGGTCGGTCGTGAAGGCGTAGCCGTCTTCAAATGGAACCACCCAAACTGCGGTTGAAACCGGCGTTCCATCCTTTCGAAACGAAACGAAGGCGATGTACCGGGCGTCGTCAAGGTCGGCAGTCATAGCGAGAAGTATGCCGTCGATGTCCACGGAAATCTTTTGATCGTGCATCTTGTCGATCGAAAGAAACCGATACCGTTCGCACCATGACTGATGCACTGAACGATTTCAACCAGCAGATCATGGATGAGTTCCGTGCCAATGCAGGCAAAGTTGGTGGCCACTTCGAAGGTCGCCCAATGACAATCGTTCACCACACTGGCGCCAAGAGCGGCATCGTTCGCCATGCACCTCTCGTGTACCTGCCTAACGGTGACGACGTCGTCATCTTCGCTTCAAAGGGTGGTCAGCCAACCAACCCCGACTGGTATCACAACCTCATCGCCAATCCCGAGACAGTGATTGAACTCGGCGAAGACATCGTGCCCGTGCATGTTCGTGAAGCAACCGGTGCCGAACGCGACGAACTGTTCGACCGCCAGAAAATCGCGAGCCCAGTATTCGCAGACTACGAAGCGGCAACGACGCGAACTATTCCCGTGTTAGTACTCGAGCGGCGCTAACTCACAGCACGCCACGAATCGGATTCATTTTCAGAATTCGTTGCGTGATCTTCGGGTTCATGAAGTTCGGCGGAACGTGTCAGCGACTTTGTCGACGGCGTCTTCGACTTTGTCCTTTACGTTCTCAACCTTTTGCTTCACTTCTCCCGTTTTGCGGTCATGAGTCCCTTCTGCTTCAAGTTGCTCATCGCCGATTGCTTGGCCAATTACTTCCTTGGCCGTCCCCTTGGCCTTGTCACTTTTTGCTCCCACGCGGTGCCACCTTTGTCATTGTTGATGTACTCATCCCGACCAGTGCCGGAATGAAGCTCAAAGCAATGGTGCGAGTGAGCACTGACGAGTCTCTACCCGTTGTCGGTTGCAGCGATGGTGCAGCGAAGATTCATCTAAGGCTTGCGAGTTTCGACGACTTTCCAGCGATCGAATCCCAAATGACACCGGTACGACAACTCCGAACTCTCAATCAGAGAAATGCCCTAGGTACACAATTGTTTGCACGCTGGAGTAAAGAATCGCTGATAAGTCCGGAATGCTGCGCTCAGGCGCGTTCAACAAACTGGCGACCTCCATCGGGTGTCCACCACTCGACCACGAGCTTTGTTGCATCGTCATTGAGGTGAACGACAACCACCTCGGCGACCTCAACGACAAACCATTCGCCCGGAGGTGCATCCGGCCCTTCAATCGGTCCTGCCGAAATCGCGATCCCGGCGATCTTCGCCTCGCCGGACCACGCGGCTTCGTCGCCCTCGATGGGATCCACTGTTGGGCTGTGAAGCGCAATCCGTGGATCACGATGGATGTCTGCAGATTTCCTAGCTGCTTCCATCGAGCCGAAGTGCAGGTTTCCTTCGTCGAACGCACACTCGATCCCTGAGATCCGCGGCGAACCATCGGCCCGCAGTGTTGCAAGGGTCTTATGACGACCAATGGCGAACAGTCGCTCAACCAGCTCCGCCATTTGCGGTTCGAGAGCCTTGAAGTCCCCCCACGAAGTCATCGATCGACCATACCTGCGAACAAGTGACGACGAATAGAAGGTGCAGCAGAACACGTTCGCAGTCATTTCCTTAATTGAGTTGCATCGACTCACTAACGAAGCCGGCGGGCAACCCACCGTGGGACCGCCACTGAGGCCCCACCCGATGCATATCGGCCGCGCCCACGGCCTACGGTGACACGATGATTTTGGCCGGTCCCACTGATGTGATTTTCGGAGATCTCACCGATTGGGTGGTGAGCGTCATCGCCGCCATCAGTTACGTGGGTGTGGCGTTGCTCGTCGCACTTGAGAGTGTGTTCCCCCCGATCCCGTCCGAGGTCGTCCTACCCGCCGCCGGGCTGGCTGCGTCTCGCGGTGAGGCCAACCTCGTCGGCATGATGGTGGCCGCCACCGTAGGTTCGGTGGCCGGAGCCTGGGCGCTCTACCTCATCGCTGCCTCTATCGGACACCTGCGTTTGCACGCACTCGTGGTGAAGTACGGCCGATGGGTTGGCGTAAAGCCACGGGATCTCACCCGGGCCGAGTCATGGTTCGATAACCACTCGAAATCCGCCGTGCTTATCTGCCGATGCATCCCGCTCATCCGTTCGCTCGTGTCCATCCCGGCAGGATTCCGGCGCATGGAGCCAGTCACTTTCACCCTCTACACGGCGCTTGGCAGCGCAGTGTGGAACGTGACGTTGATTGGTGCGGGATACGCCCTCGGCGACAACTGGGAGCAAGTGGGCGAGTGGATAAGCACCTTCCAGTACGTGATCATCGCCGCTATTGCTGCAGCAGCGGGATGGTGGATCTGGACCCGGTTCATCTCCGCAAAGCACAAGGCGCGCCGCGCCGCCGAAGAAGCTGAGCTTGCCGCCCAGGAAGAGGCCGCAGAGATGATCCTCCAAGCCACCGACGACCTCTGATCTGCAAACGCTTCCAAAAGGCTGGGTTTGAACTCCGCGCAGTCGAGTTGGAACCTCTATGCGTTTGTCGTCATTCCCTGATTAGAAACGAATCGAACCATCATCGAGGTCGGTAGACGTCGGATCGATGTTCGATGCGTAGGACATCAACGACTCGTTCGTCCTCGTCGATCTCATAGATGACGCGATAGGCGCCGCGCCGAGCCGACCAGAGTCCGGCGAGTTCTCGCTGAAGCGGATGTCCAACTTGTCTCGGGTTCTCGCACAAAGGCCCGAGCAAGAACTCGACGACTGCAGCAGCAATGCGTTCGGGGAGTCGAGCGAGTTGTCGTTCCGCTGACGCTGCGACTCGCAGACTCCAATCCTCGTTGGTCACTCGCTCAGGTATTTCGCGCGCAACTCGTCGGCAGAAACGGTTCTCCCGGCTCTGACTTCGAGACGTGCTTCCTGGATCTCGGCCATCGACGATGGATCCGACAGGAGCTCCAGCGTGTCCTCAAGAGTGTTCAGTTCCTCGGCGCTCATCAGCACCGCTGCTGGACGCCCATTGCGCGTGACCGTGATCCGTTCGTGCTGTTGCTCCACTCGATCCACCATTTCCGAAAACTTGGCTTTGACTTCGGCGAGGGGAAGAACTTCCGACATGACCAGAATTCTAGTCAGGGGAAGTCCAGTCGCAACCTGTCCCCCAATAGTTCAACTAGGGACCGTCTCAGGGCCACGGACAAATGGCCCGACAGCGACGTAGTTAGGAATCCAGGCTGTATCGGTACACATTCGTGTCGCGAGCGACGAAACCGATGCGTTGATACAAACGGTTCGCTGCTTCTCGGCTTGGCCGCGATGTGAGCTCAACCGTTTTCGCACCAAGTTCACGCGCACGATCGAGTGCCGCACGATTCAACAACTCGCCCACGCCGTGACCGCGCGCAGCTTCGTCAACGACAACGTCTTCGATCCAAGCGCGCACACCGGTGGGGATGCGAAACCAGGCCAACGTCAAACTGCCCAGGATCTGATCGTCGGCGTCGCGATCAACCGCGATCAGCAACACGCTGGCTTCTGATTCGCAGATCGCCGCCAGCTCGGTCTCGGTTGGCGCCGGATTTGATGAGGACAATTGGGGAATCAGGCGCTCAAATGCGGCCACCAGTTCCGGGGTGACTTCTGCGGCCTCAATGATCTGCACGTTCGCCATCGGTCCAGCGTAGACACCGATACCCTTCTGCGAATGCCGGAGACCTCAGGCCACTCGCTCCCCCATTTGCGCTGGACGCAGCCTGCCGATGTCGACGGTCCAGTGCTCCTTGTCGCATTCGGTGGCTGGAACGATGCTGGTGACTCGGCAACCACAGCAATCGAGTACTTGGCCGAACAGTGGGGGGCGACCACGTTCGCCGATATCGATCCCGAGGTGTTCTACGACTTCACCGTCACCCGACCTGAGGTTCGTGTCGATTTCGATGGCATTCGCCGAATTGATTGGCCGAAGAACGAATTTCGATCAGCGCACGCAACTCCTCACAATGTCGATGTAATCCTGCTCTCAGGAATCGAGCCGCAGCTCAAGTGGCGCACATTCTGCGAACACGTCATCGGTGTTGCAGTAGCAACCAACGCGCGCATGGTCGTAACGCTCGGTGCCCTTCTTGCTGAAGTGCCGCATTCACGACCGGTGTCAGTCTTCGGCGCGACCTACGACGAAGCGAGCACCGAAGCACTTGATCTCCTCCCATCGCGTTACGAGGGACCAACTGGCATCACCGGCGTTTTGCACAACGCGTGCAGCGAGGCCGGCATTCGTTCTGCCGCGTTGTGGGCAGCAGTCCCCACCTATGTGCCTTCCTCGCCATCACCAAAGGCAGCGCTTGCGCTCATCGACCGCGCCGCACGGTTGCTTGAAGTAACCATTGATACGACAGAACTCAAGTTCGCGACCGATGCCTATGAGCACCAGGTGTCATTGCTTGTTGCGGAGGATGAAGAAACCACCGAGTACGTCGCGCATCTCGAACGACGTTACGACGAGGAACCCGATCGATTTACCGATGGCGAAAGTCTTGTCGACGAGGTCGAACGTTTCCTTCGCGATCAGGACTGAGAACTAGTCCTCATCGGTGAGATCAACAACGAGGTGATCTCCTTGCCAAACCGGCGTACGGGGATGATCGAAGTGAACATCGAC